>CEPJ01142974.1_pt1 | contig 17024 bp, 21 predicted proteins | sample 530561 | NCBI WGS metagenome assembly CEPJ01 (sample SAMEA2620404, study PRJEB7988) | marine metagenome | biome: marine biome (ENVO:00000447); feature: surface water layer (ENVO:00002042); material: "saline water (ENVO:00002010), including plankton (ENVO:xxxxxxxx)" | depth 5 m
TGGCTGATTACCTTTTGGTTTTAAATCTTCTTCTGCGTCTGCAAATTCATCTTGTGAATAGACATGACCATGCAAGCCTAACAGCTTTAATATTACCCTATCCTTCGCCCTCTTTTCACTCATGGCGAATGGGTACTGCTGTTTGTTGTTGCCCCTATCAATGTTAATTGGCATGGCTTCGCCAATAGTCCATTCTGTTTTATCTTTCCAATGACCAGTGACAATCATAACGCATATTCTTTTTTCAGCGTCATGTTCGATAATGTTTGGCTGGTCAAATTTAATATTCTGGATACTGGCAACTTTTTCTAGTGCCTTATGGTACATGACCCAAGTGCCATGACAATTCCACAAACTTTCTTTTGCAGATATTCCTGCTTCTTCGCAGGTTTTTCGTATAATTTCTGGTATATCAGCGTTCATAATTTTCCTTATTTTGAAGTGTTAAAGTAGATGAATAGATAGCAAGCCCACATGTATAGAAACATAAGAAACAGATAAGGCATAAACGGGCGTAGCTTGAGCACCAGACGCACAAAGTAAGGCTTTGTAGGTTTAGGTGCATAGATTGCATTACTGTATTTAAACAATGATTTTTTCATAATCTATCTGCCTAGCTGTTTCGTAACCATCATCGAACAAAATGTTTGCATGTTTTGTAACAATAGGTGGGTCATTCCAGCACAGCTTGTCGTAATCTGGGCTGACCATTTCAAATAATTCACTTTTTGTCTTTGCTGTTTTTAAAAGTTTTTCTGTAACTTTGTTGTACTGCATTATCTTTTTTGCAACTTCCTGCAAGTTTTCTGGTCGCAGTTCTTCGCAGTTTGTTTCATTAAAAATTAAATAATCACTATCTGTAACATACAGTAACCATACTGGTTGATGCCCGTTTAAAGCCCATACACCTGCTACTTGCCAAAGGTGTGACTGTTCGAACATGCCAAAACTTTTGGGCAGTGACGCACTGCTGTAGCCAGTTTTAGACCTACTGTTTTTTCTTGCCCATTTTGTCTTTAGTTCGCCTTTTCTGTTGTAGTCTGGCTTTGTAAAGTATGGTAGTTCATTGCCAGCCATAGGCTTGTACAAGTCTGTTTCTGGTATTACCCTATTTTCTGCATAGGTTGCTTCTTTGATGCCTTCAAGGGCGTTCAAAGCTGTTTTAACAAGGGTATCTTTTAAAAAACCATACTTTTCTTTGTCTTCGCCATTGTCCCAACCTCTTGGCTGGTAGTTTTCGTAGCTGTTCAGCATGTCTTCTTGTGCAAAACCAACTGGCGTGTTTTCTGTAAGGACAGTATCGCAGAATGTCTGCACCAGTCGCCCACAGAGCATGGCACAGTTATCACTTCCATTGTTCTGGGGGTCTAGGCTATCTATAATAGCTTTAGCCCTCTTACGGGCTTGTATGTCGTTTGTGTCGCTTTTTAAAACTTCCCATGCTTCGTTAACTGATGGTCTAAGAAAGCATTTATCGAAAAATATTTTCGCCCTATCTTTACTCTTTGGATTTGAGTGATGCCCGAAATCGTGACGTAAAGCCCACTCTTTTAGTATCATTTTCATTTATATCTTTATCCCTTTTTCTAAAACATTCTTTGCACATAAGCTGTTGGCGTGTCGCCAGTTCGCCTTTGTTGCAAAATTTACAAATTAATTTCGCCTTTGTACTCATAGTCAGCATACCTTACAGTGTTCCCAAACTTGTCAGTGTCTTCGACAATGTGGGTTACTATTTCGTGTTCTTCCCTAAGTCTATGAATAATAGCAGATAATCGCATTGTGCCAAATTTATTGTATGCTTCTTTGGGTGTAATGCGTTTGTTGTCTTTAAGATGACTTAAAACCTTGAATTTTTTGCTTTCTAAACTCATGTGTGTCCCTTTCAGTTATGATGTTATAATAGATATAGTGCTATTGACTTATTGTGTCAAGTGTCTTATATAAACAATATCTAAACCTATATCACACAAGGAAAAACAAGATATGAAACTTAATGATTGGCGAGAAAAAAGGGGCTACAGCTATCGTAATCTGGCAAAGATTTTGGGTGCTGGTGGTGCTACAACTGTTCGAAGGTGGTGTTTGCCTATTGAGCACAGAGATAGGTTAATCCCTTCGCCTAAATACATGCAAATGATTGTGGATTTGTCGAACAGTGAAGTCATGCCAAATGATTTTTATTTACGATGAAGCCAGAGGAAAGACTACAGACTGCTGTTGTTGAATATCTGGGGTATATCTTGCCCAGCAACAGCTTCTTCCATCATTCACCAAATGAAGGTAAGCGACATGTAGCATTTAAATTAAAATTAAAAAAAATGGGTTTTAAGGCAGGGTTTCCAGACTTGGCTATTTGGGTAGCTAACAAGCCAACGATATTTATTGAACTGAAGGCTGGCAAAAACAAGCAGACTGCAAGCCAGCTTGACGTTCAAAAACAACTGGAAAACTTAGGTTGTTACTACGCTGTATGCCACACTTTGCCAGATGTGGATAACTTTTTGAAAAAGGTCTTGACAGATGGAAGACGACAAATATAATCGTGCTTGCACGACAAGCAATGCAGAGCAAAGCAATGCAAAGCAAGGCAGTGATAGCAATGCTAATAGCACTGCAATAAACCTTCATAAACTTAATTACATATTAAAGAGCACTGCTAAGAATACGAATTACAAGTTTAAACAAGCTGTCGAAAGGTCAAAGCGTGACCCAGTAGCAGAACTACAGCGTAGGGTTTTAAAGAAGCTACAACCACGATATAGCTGGGATAGGTTTAAAGAACTTATGATAGCTATTGATAGACTTAGCCCATACGAAAAAATGCAAAAATTAAGAGAATTAGAAAACCATTTGAAAAAAATTGAAAGATAAGTTACCTTGATAGCGAAAAGGTGACGATAGGTTAAATAAATTTTGCCTTAAAATTCATTTTGTAATCCTCCCCTTAGTTGCCTTTTCTTTTTGAAAGGGCTTTGTATGGCAAAAAGACCAAGAGTAACTAAGACACAGATGACAGCTATCTGTGATGCTTTATGCGATGGCAAGTCGCTTACCAGTATTTGTGACAACGATAATAACTTACCCAGTTGGCGTACCTTTCTTCGACATGTGAAGGAAGACGAAAATGCTTACGAACAGTACAGAACAGCTAGAACTTTACAATGTGAAGCAATGCGTGATGCTATTATTGATTTAGTAGAGCAACCATTGCCAGCAGACCCTAAGTTGGCTATGGCTGAAGTACAGCGTAGACGTTTAGAAGCTGACCATAAAGACAAACATATTAGACAAATGCAACCTTCTGGGCTACGAAACAAGCCAGAAGATGCTAATAATGGTGCAGGAAGTATCACTTTGACATGGGGAAATGCAACAGTTGAACAACACTAAGTCATTGATGTGGAAGGATAAACTTTATTCAAAGCTGTGTAGAGTGTCTGGCTTTGGCAGTAATCACGCACACGAGGATGACAATGATAACGATAGGCACAATCATTCGCAAAGTTACATAATAGATATTATGCGACAATGCTTATTCAATAAAAACAATGACTTAGCTTCTGGCGACAGCAAAAATAATCTAAAAACGACACAGCGAAGCACTTTTTCTGGCAAAATCGAAGACCCCCCATACCCCCCAAAAGTGGTCGCCCCGCTACTGACGTATAATAGACTTTCAAGAGTGTCTGCCATTCTCTCTGTGGGTATGCCATGCAAATAGAAATTCCATACACTCCACGCCCCTTACAAGCCGAACTACACGATGCTTTGGATAAACATAGGTGGGCAGTAGTTGTATGCCACAGAAGATTTGGAAAAACAGTGATGGCGATAAACCACCTGCTACGTCACGCAGTATTATGCGACAAACCTAATCCAAGAGTTGCGTATATCGCCCCAACATTTACACAAGCCAAGCGTATCGCATTTGATTATTTAAAAGTGTTCGCAGAAAAAATACCTATGGTACGCTTTCACGAAACCGAACTGCGTTGCGATTTACCCAATGGTGGCAGGATACAGTTACTTGGTGCAGAAAATCCTAGTAGCCTTCGTGGTATTTATCTGGACTATTGTGTTTTAGATGAATCGGCTGACATGCCAGAGAGTTTGTTTCCAGAGGTAATACGCCCCGCTTTGGCTGATAGAAAAGGGGGTGCACTGTTTATTGGGACACCCAGAGGGCAAAATAGTTTTTATGAGTTATATGAAAATGCGAAAGCTACTGATGACTGGTACACAAAAACTTTTAAAGCAAGCCAAACAAATATACTTGATGACGAAGAACTAACTGCATCAAAGAACATGATGACCAAAGACCAGTACGACCAAGAATTTGAATGTAGCTGGGTTGCTAATGTTGCTGGTGCTATCTATGGTAAATATCTTAGCGAATGTATGGAAGAAGGAAAAATTACAAAAGTACCTTACGACAAAAGCTACAAAGTGGACACTTTCTGGGATTTAGGCATAGGTGACAGCACAGCAATTATCTTTGCTCAAAGCGTTGGTAGGGCTATACACATCATAGATTACTTTGAAGCAAGGGGCGAAGGTCTTGATTTTTATATAAAAATATTGCAAAGTAAAAATTATTTATATGGTTACCATTACGCCCCACACGATATTGATGTTAGGGAACTGGGAACTGGAAAGAGCAGAAGGGAAACTGCGTGGGACTTGGGTATTAATTTTCGTGTAGTTCCTAAACTGCCAATAGAGGATGGAATACATGCTGGGCAAATGCTACTCAAAAGGTGTTGGTTTGATAAGGATAATTGCAAACCATTGCTTGAATGTTTACGACAATATCATAGGGCTTATAACGAAAGGCTTCGGACGTTTCACAAAAAGCCAGTCCACGACTGGTCAAGTCATGGGGCAGATGCGTTCAGATACCTTGCCACGGGCATCAAAGAAACAAGAAGCTGGGAAGAAAAAGCCCCACAAAAAATCGCACAAAGCACATACGACCCATTCAACACGCAAGGGCAGGGGGAATTAGAAGGAGTATATTTATGAGTTTTTTAAAACCAGATGTGACAGTACAATCACCAGAAATAAAAGTACCCCCACCACCACCAGCTACGCCGATCAAACCTATCACTGCCACTGCAACCAGTGAAATAGAAAAGCGTAGTAGAGATAGAAAGCGTGTTGCTACAGAAGATACAATTTTAACTGGGCCGAAAGGCGTAATGGATGACGCACCAGTGTCTTATGCTTCCCTTATGTCAACAGCAGACATTAAACGTATGCAAAACTTTCTAACAAATGGTAAAACGAAATAGGGGGCTATCATGGCAAGTGAAACAACTGGCAACGAACAGCAAGACGAAATTCTGAATAAAAGTAAAAGCAAAGGTTTAAACACTGGGACAAAAAGTAAACCTAGTGAAATTTACGAAGACAGAAGGACAAGTGGCGAAGTTTTAGCAGACCAGATAGTAGCGAACAGAGCGGCTAACCAGTACACGGGGCCGTTTGGAGTGCCGACACCAGTAACTGGTGCGATGAACTTTATGGCTGGCATGTCAACAAACAACATGGCTAAAGCACTAAGAGGTGGTGGCGTTCCAGTTTATTCGACTGGCACAAAGAATGGCGTACCACAAATTACAGTAGGCTATAACGAAAACATGTCTGCAAAAGATTTGGTTGGTGTTCAACATCAAGGATTGTTTGGGGGCACTGTGTATAGTGGACAGTCACAATTTAACCCAGCAAATTTTGACGCAAAAGGTAATTACAAAGACCCCTTTGAGAGTGGCGACAACGATGATGGTGGTGCAGTGTCAGCACTTGGTTCAGCTAAACCAGCAGTTGCCCCAAAAGCACAAAAGCAAGAAGTTACGCAGTTTGCAAAAGCTGTTAACAAAAATCCACAAGAGCAACTAACAAAAGTTAGAAAGCCAAAAGCGGCTGGTCAAGATGTAGAAGCTGGTGGTGCATTAGTACGAAGAACAAAAACATTGCAGTCAAATAGAAGGGGAATACTGGGCAGACCAGACAGCACAAAGAAAACCCTACTGGGGAGTTAGTGAATGGCGAAAGAAAAAGATGATTTAGCAATTTTGCTGTCACAAAGATTGGGGCACTTAAAAAACCAAAGGTCTACTTGGGAAAAACACTGGCAGGATTTGGCTGACTTTGTTGTTCCAAGAAAAGCAGACATTACAAAGAAAAGGTCACAAGGCGAAAAAAGAGTAGAAAGAAGTTTTGATAGTACAGCAATGCACAGTGCAGAACTTTTGTCAGCTTCTTTGCATGGCATGTTGACCAATCCTAGCACAGCTTGGTTTTCTTTACGTTTCACTAATCGTGAATTGGATGGAAACGATGAAGCAAACGAATGGTTACAAAGTGCAGAAAAAGTTTTGTATCGTGCTTTTGCTAGGTCTAACTTTCAAGAACAGATACACGAACTGTACCATGACCTAGTTGTTTTTGGCACTGCTGTAATGATGGTCGAAGAAGACGATGACTTTATGTTAAGGTTTTCTACAAGACATATCAGCGAATGTTATTTATCAGAAAACGAACATGGCAGAGTAGACACAGTTTATCGTGAATTTAAAATGCCAGCCAGAAGTGCTATTAATAGATTTGGTAAAAATAACGTACCACAAAAAATGTTAAAGAAGGCAGAAGAAAGCCCCTTTGAATTTGTTACAATTTGCCACGCAGTTTTTAAAAGAGATGAATACGACAAAACAAAACTAAGTGCAGAGAACAAACCAATAGCGTCAGTTTATTTTGACGCAGACGAACAGCAGACATTATCAGAAAGTGGCTTTGACGATTTTCCTTACATGTCACCACGCTTTTTGAAAAGTAGTTTTGAAATAGGCTACGGCAGAAGCGTTGCAATGGTAGCCCTTCCCGACATACAGATGTTATCTGCAATGTCACAAACCACAATCAAAGCGGCTCAAAAGCAGGTTGACCCACCATTGCTTGTACCAGATGACGGCTTTATGTTGCCAATACGCACAGTGCCCGGTGGTCTAAACTTCTATCGAAGTGGCACAAGGGACAGACTAGAGCCACTAAATATAGGGGCAAACAATCCATTAGGTCTAAATATGGAAGACCAAAGACGTAAAGCAATACAATCTGCTTTTTACGTTGACCAATTAATTTTAGCTTCTAGTCCTGCAATGACTGCAACAGAAGTGTTGCAACGAACAGAAGAAAAAATGCGAATACTCGGCCCAGTCCTCGGCAGATTGCAAGCTGAATTGTTACAGCCATTAATAACTAGATGCTATAATATTCTTTCTAAAAATAAAATGTTCGATGAAGCACCAGAGTTTTTGCGTGATGGTGATATTGAAATAGAATATGTTAGCCCACTTGCAAAAGCACAAAGGTCAACAGATGTGCAAAGTCTACTGCGTATGGTTGAACTAACACAGCCATTATCGCAGATTGACCCAAGTGTTATGGATTATGTGGACATGGATGGTCTTGTAAAACATTTAATCAAAGTGCTGTCTATCCCAGCAGTTGCAGTCAGAGGTGACGAACAAGTTGCCCAACTAAGACAGCAAAGGCAAGAAGCACAAGAACAACAAGCAGAAATGATGGCACAGCAACAACAAATGGAAGCTATGGGCAAAGCGGCTCCTATGGTGCAAGCCATGAATGAAGGTGCACCACAATGATGACACCAGAAGAAATAGAAAATACTAGGAAGCTGTATAAAAGGTTGTTAACAACTGATGATGGCGTAAAAGTTTTAGAAGATATGAAAGCACGATTTTATTATAATCGTTCTACGTTTTCTACAGACCCACATGAAATAGCTTATAACGAAGGGCAAAGAACTGTGCTTATGTTTTTAATGGCTATGATTGAAGATAAACCAACAATAACAGAAATGGAGAATATAGATGAATGAAGTTGCTGAAGCTGTAACCCCAGAAGAAACTGGACAAGCTACTGAACAAGCACCACAAACAACTGAAGTACCTAAAAGTTGGAAAGATGATTTACCAGAAGAAATAAGAAACGCACCATCTTTGCAGACTATCGAAGATGTAAATAGTCTGGCAAAAGGTTTTGTTCATGCACAAAGAATGGTAGGTGCAGATAAAGTCGCACTACTAGGAAAGTCTGCTACAGAAGAAGAATATAATGAGTTCTATAAAAAGATAGGCAGACCAGATAACGCTACAGATTACCAATACGAAATAGATGAAAACGCCACAGTGCCAAACGAAACTGTAACTGGCATGTCTGCTGTTTTTCACAAAGCTGGCTTGACGCAAAGGCAAGCTAACATTCTTATGAATGAATTTATTGATAGTGGCATGGGTGACAACCCTGCACTAGCTACACCAGATGAAAGAATGATTGCACAAATTAGGCAAGATAACATTGGTGCACTTCAGAAAGAATGGGGCAACAAATACGATGATAACCTTGCTATGGCTAACGCAGTTATGATGGAATTTGGTGACATTGACATGCGTGAAAAAAAGCAGGGCGATGGCACAACACTTGGCGATAATGTAGATGTAATTAAATTATTGGCTAACGTAGGTGAGTTTATTAACTCAAGAGTTAGCGAAGACAAACTGGAAGGAACTAAAATGGCAGGGGGTGCTTCTGTAGAAAGTGCCAAGCAAAAAGTCCTTGAATTGAAAAAGCCAGACAGCCCATTTTGGGATGCAAAACATCCAGAACATGACTGGTATGTGCAAGAAGCATTTAAATATCAACAGATTGTGGATGGAATTTAGTGGACAAAAAGGATTTAATTGATATAAGATTAGAATTAATTAGGCTTTGTATGGAGAGTGGAAGCGTAAATATAGCCGAAAACCCTACTGTACAAGCTGAAAAATTGTACGATTGGGTTACTATGCCTATGAAACACAACCCTAAGAAGGGCGTTTCAGAGGTAATAGAAACTTAAAGTACAGAACTGGATAAGCATTTTTGCCCCCCTTTGACAAAGGTTAAAGTCAAAAGGGTTCAAGTCATGGGGACTTGGTAAACCATTAAAATAAAATTGAACTTTTAATGGAGAAGATGTATGTCAGTTCAAATTACTACAGCCTTCGTTAACCAGTTTTCTTCGAATGTAGCTTTGCTATCACAGCAAAGAGGGAGTATTCTTAGAGCGGCTGTTAGCGAAGAAAGTGTTACTGGCGAAAAAGCGTTCTTTGACCAAGTTGGTGCTTCATCAGCAGTCAAAAGAACTAGCCGTCATGGTGACACACCCTTAGTCGAAACACCACACTCAAGAAGGCAAGTGACCCTTGATACTTATGAGTGGGGCGACCTAATTGATGACAGCGATAAAGTCAGAATGTTGATTGACCCAACAAGCACTTACGCACAAGCGGCGGCTAGTGCGATTGGTAGGTCAATGGATGATGCAATTATAGCCGCGGCTACTGGAACAGCTTACACTGGGGCTTCTGGTGCAACAAGCACTACGCTTCCAGCAGGGCAACAGATAGCGGCTGGTGGTGCTAACTTGACCATTGCAAAACTTATCGAAGCTAAAAAGATACTTGACCTTAATAGCGTTGACCCAAGTATTCCACGACACATTGTTGTTAGCCCAGACCAGATTGAAAGTTTGCTAGGTACTACACAGATTACATCGGCAGACTTCAACACAGTCCGAGCTTTGACAACTGGTGAAGTTGATACGTTTATGGGCTTTAAGTTCCATGTATCAAATAGGTTGGCTAAGTCCAGCAATGACAGAACTTGTTTTGCTTGGGCAGAAGACGGCATTAAGTTGGGCGTTGGTAAAGATACCATGTCCAGAATTGATGAAAGACCAGACAAATCTTATTCAACACAAGTGTTCTACTGTGCAACATTCGGGGCAACCAGAATGGAAGAAGAAAAAGTCGTGTCTGTCATCTGTGATGAATCGGCATAAGGAAGGGAGATAAATTATGGCTACAGTATATTCAACAGCTTATAACAGCATTTATCAAGCAGTTCCTTCATCAGTCGTGAGAGCAAATGAACTTGGTGGCAGAATTAGAGTTGCACTAGGAACTTACGAAGCAAGCAGTTTGGCAAGTGGGGACATAATCAATATGTTTCGACTTCCTCAAGGTGCAAGAATACTAGAAGCAACATTATCACATGATGCTTTAGGTAGTTCCACAACCCTAGCAATAGGGCATGGTGCTTACACCAATAGTGCAGGAACAGCAGTATCTGCTGATGGCACTCATTTCAAAGCGGCTGCGGCTTCAACTTCAGCACAATCAGTTGCTGGGGCTAATACACTAGCGTTAGGTAAATTCGAAATTGTTGACCTTGACCAAGACCTAAAGGACAACGCTTACGATGTTACAGTAACGATGGGTGGAGCGGCTGGAACTGGGACAATATCATTGATGATGATGTATGTTGTCGATTAAGAATAGTGGGGGCTTTTGCCCCCCTATTTAAATTATAGGGGTTTTTATGGCTACGATAGATTTAGGAAAAATTAAGTTCACTTGGCGAAGTGCGTTTAGCACAAGCAACACTTACGAAGCAGATGATGTAGTTTCGTATGGTGGGTCAAGCTGGATATATATTAACACCACCAGCAAAACTGGTACTGATGCTGGTGTACCATCAACGAGTAATACAACGCATTGGGAATTGATGGCTGATGGTACTAATCCACTGACCACGCAAGGCGATATGATGACCCATGATGGTGCTAATTCTATTCGACTTGCAAGGGGTAATAGTGGTGATGTTTTAACAGTTGATGGGAATAATTTAACTTATTCTCCTATTGATGCTTTTAAAGGGCGTAATGTTTTACAACCAAACTATGACCATATAGCACGACCAAACGCTTCACAAGATTATGGTGCAAGTGGAAAGTATAACTGGTTGGCTGATTATTCTAATAATTGGATACCAGAAAGTGGCATATCTAATACAGCATGCGGCCCAGTTATGTTTGCCTTTGGTCACGACAGACGAGGTTACAGAACTATGGCTTACCTCAACGAAAACCATGAAGTCGTTGCCATAGGTGCTGATGGCTATTTTTGGAAAGGCATGAACAACAGTTCAATCCATGATGACCATATAAATGTGGTTATTCAGCCAGAGTTTGGTGGCTTAAAAGATGGCGAATACTTTGTAAAGATTTGGGATATTTACCAAAACATTTATTGTCTAACAAATAAAGGCTCACTATTCGCGGCTGGTTACAATGGCTATGGTCAATTAGGTGTTGGTGACACAGTTGACAGATACAACTTAGTCAAAGTTCCTGCATTTGGCGAGGATACTACGCATGGTGGTCAATCTAATAGAATAATTGGTTTTCATGTTCAAAATGGTGGAGATGGTTATGGTAGCGACCACCATTGTTTTGCAATCAATGAACAAGGCGATATTTTTTCATGGGGTGCAAATGGTAATGGTCAATTAGGTGTTGGCAATACATCTAACCAAACACGACCAATACAAATTGTTGGTATATCTAACGCAAGGCAAGTGCAAACTAGCTACCTTACAACAATGGTTGTAGATAGTAGTGGTAGACTTTATGGCTTTGGTTACAATGCTAATGGTGTTTTAGCAGGTGCTACATTAAGTGCTAACAGCACATCTCCAGTACATCTTGGTAGTGTAAGTGATTGTTGGCAAGTAGTACAAACAACACATGTTTGGTATAGTGGTGGTTGGACATACGTTGGTAATGCACATTATATCAATACAAGTGGCGAATTATATGGCACTGGCTATGCAGGTATTGGTAATTTAGGTGATGGCACAACTACAGATAAAAATGCTTGGACACGCATAGGTGGTTCACAAACATTTTCATCTGTCTACTATTCTGGAAACTCTTATTACAACACAATCTATGCTTTAGGTGGCACTGCTAATGCTAGTGACCATGACTTGTTTATGTGGGGTTATAATGGAAATGGTCAGCTTGTAAATGGTGCAAATGCTACTAATGGTACGTCACCATCAAGACCTACAACCACAACTACAGTTACAAACACAACGACATCAACTGCAACTGATAGTGCACCAACAACAACAGCGTTAGTGTTTCCAAGAGATGATATATACGAGGTTTTTCCTCAAGGTGGTATGCAAGGTCAAGCAACTCATCACATAAGTGTCATTGATAATGTAGGGAAACACTGGTGGTCTGGGCATACTGGCTATAGGTCATATTTTCAAAATAATAGAGGTAATACTTACTATTATAATTTTAATTGTGAGATTGCCCCGTGGACAAGTCCAGAAACCACAACTGCAAAAACATGGCGAGGTGGACAAACTGCAAGAGCAACTTTTGTGTGCGAAATACCAAGTGGCTATGTCTATAATAGTGAAGGCAGGTCAACAGTAATTTTGTCTGATGGCACTATTTGGATGCGTGGCTACAATGGTGCTTACACCATAGATGGCAATGGAGATTGGGGTACATCTTGGGTGCAAATTAATTAAGGGAGTAAATGTATGGCAAGTAAACTTTACAAATGGACTGGTGCAATAACAACACCTACGAGTTTTGAGGGTGACCCACCAATGTGGTATGGCACTGATGGGGAAGGTGTTAGTTACGCATGGCTAACAACTACCTTTGCAAGTGCTTGCGAAAGTGAAAATGATGACTTGGCGGCTACTACTTCTAGTGATGCAAAAACATGGGTTAAACAAAACTCACCACAAGCATTAACTCTAAATGAAGAATGTAAGAGAGAAATAAGAAAAACCTATTCTTTAGAAGACGAATTAAAAGCTAATCGTACAAATGACACGACAGTTTTGGAAGCTATTGGAAAAATAGTTACTTCGTATCAGACAAAGAAAAACGCTTTAGTAGGTGATTAAGGGAAATGGTTTATGGCAACAAGTGCAGTAGATATTTGCAATTCAGCCCTCAACATGATTGGGGCTTCGAATATAATTTCGTTAGACGAAGATAGTAAAGCAGGAAGAATTTGTAAACAACGCTATACTAACGTAAGGGATGCAGTTTTTAGAAGTCATGTATGGAATTGTTTAGTTAACAGAGTACAGCTTACAGCAGACGTTTCTGCCCCTACCTTTGAATTTCAATATCAATACACTTTGCCTACTGACCCTTATTGTTTACGAGTTATAAAACTAGAGTTCTTAGATACAGTATATCGTATCGAAGGCAGAAAGCTATTGACTAACGAAAGTCAGTTAAAACTCATTTACGTTGGCAGGGATGAAAACGTAAGTAACTATGACCAGTTGTTGTCAGAAAGCATAGCGGCTGGCATGGCTTCTGATTTAGCTTATCCACTGGTGGGGTCTAATACGTTAGCCCAGCAGATGTTTGACATGTATCAACGTAAACTTTCAGAAGCTAGGTTTGTAGATGCTACAGAAGGCACACCAGCACAGACAGAAAACTTACAAAATGCAGGGCAGGTGCAAGCAGATTATTTCTTACTATCAAGGTTTTAACTTATGGCTAAAGCAAGTCCAGCGTTCCATAACTTTACTGCTGGTGAGTTATCACCAAGATTAGAAGGCAGAACTGACGTTTCAAAATATTTTAATGGTTGTTCTACATTAAATAACTTTGTTGTTCACCCTCATGGTGGTGCAAGCAGAAGAAGTGGCACAATCTTTGTAGCTGAAGTAAAAGACAGTACAAAACAGACACGCCTTATACCTTTCGAATTTAGTATTACTCAAAATTATATTTTAGAGTTTGGCGACCAGTATTTTAGAATTATCAAAGATGGTGGTCAAGTTGTATCGTCAACCAAAACTGCTACTGGGATTACGCAAGCTAATCCAGTTGTTGTAACAAGTGTTGCACATGGTTTTAGTAATGGTGACACAATAAAAATATCTGGGGTTTCTGGGACAACAGAACTAAACAACAGACGTTTTACAGTTGCCAATAAAACAACAGACACATTTGAATTGTCTGGCGAAGATGGCACAAGCCATACAGCTTATGTCAGTGGTGGCACTTTAGAAAAATTAGCAGAAGTAACAACGCCATTTTTAGAAACTGAACTTGACCAGATTAAGTTTACTCAAAGTGCAGACATTATGTACTTAGTTCATCCATTGCACCCAGTTCAAAAGATTACAAGAACATCGCACACAGACTGGACAATTAGCCAAGTCGATTTTAGGCGTGGGCCGATGATGGACAACAACGATACAGACGAAACTCTTACAGCCAGTGGCAGGACTGGAACTGTTACGTTAACAGCTTCAGCAGATACGTTTGTTTCAACTGATGTAGGAAGGTTAGTAAAAGTCCATGATGGATTTGCACAAATATCAGTTTTTACAGATGCACAAACTGTTACAGCAGTTGTAAAAGAGAACGAAGACAGAAGGGCAGAATTAATGCCTAGTTATTCTGCAAACACAATTCAATTTTATGAAGGCGACCCAAGTGGCAGTGGATTAGAACACAACGATAGAATAGTTGATACAAGTGCAAAGTTTATAGAAGAAGGCTTTGCAGTTGGCATGAAGGTCACAATTACTGGTGCAAGCACTTCAAGTAATAATAAAACAGATGCTTTGATTGTAAGTGTTACACAAGACACAATTTTGTTTGCACCTTCTGTAGATTTGGTAGCTGGTGCAGTCGGCCCTGCTGTTACGATTACTGGTAATTTAGATGCAGACGATAACTTTGCATTAGGGGCTTTTTCTGCAACTACTGGCTATCCTTCTGCTATTAGTTTTTTTGAAGAACGTCTGGTTTTTGCTGGTACAACATCACAACCACAAACAATATTTTTTTCAGTAAGTGGTGATTTTGAAGATTTTAAGGATGGAATATTAGCAAGCAGTGCACTATCTTACACGATAGGCAGTAACCAAGTTAATGTGATAAGGTACTTATCAGCAGGACGGGCGTTACTTGTGGGAACAACTGGGGGTGAGTTCTCTGTATCATCAACTGATGACGCACCTATATCCCCCACCAACACTGTTATTAGAAGACAATCTAATTATGGGTCAGCAGATATACAGCCAGTATCAGTTGGCAACGTCACGCTTTTTGTGCAAAGAGCAAAAAGAAAACTAAGAGAATTAGTCTTCGATTTTAACACTGATAGTTATAGTGCACCAGATATGACTATTCTGGCAGAGCATATAACTGAAAGTGGCATAAGAACTATTACCTACCAACAAGAGCCAGACAACGTAGTTTGGGCTGTTTTAAATAATGGCAAACTATGTGGCATGACTTATCGCAGGGAAGAAGAAGTAGTAGCGTGGCACAACCACGATATTGCTGGAAGTTTTACTGGGGTGCATGCAATCAATTCACCTACATCACAAACATACGATTATGGAATAGTAGAAAGCGTAGCAGTATTACCATCTGAATTAGACGAGGATGATTTATTTATAATTGTAAAAAGAACGATTGGGGGCACGACAAAAAGATTTATTGAAAGATTTAACTTCTTCGATTTTGGGTCAAATATACTAGACGCATATTTTGTCGATAGTGGGCTAACATACTTTGGAAGCCCTACAACGTCACTCAGCGGGTTGTTGCACCTTGAGGGTCAGACAGTAGACATTGTAGCTGATGGGTCTGCACACCCTTCTAAAACAGTCAGCAATGGCAGTATTACGTTAGACAGAAGCAGTAGTAACGTACATGTAGGACTAAAGTTTGACAGTATTCTAAAAACAATGCGTGTCGATGCTGGTGGCACAGAAGGAACAAGCCAAGCAAAAAACAAAAGAATACACGATGTAACAGTAAGATTTTTTAGGTCAGTTGGTGCTTTGGTAGGTAGTGACCTAAGTAACGTAGATAGAATACCTTTTAGAAGCAGTGCAGATTTGATGGACAAAGCAGTTGCTTTATACACTGGTGACAAAGACATAGAATTTAGGGGTGGTTATGACAGTGATGGTTTTATTTTAATTAAACAAGACCAAGCACTGCCATTAACTGTATTAGCATTATATCCAAGATTACAGACATTCGACAGATGAAGTTTATTAATTATACAAGAGAACACGCAAATGAAATAGCCAACACTGGTTTTAACAGAGATTACCCAAAGTCATTGATTGGTAAATTTGACAAGCCAGAAAGATTTGAAAGGGAAGGCTGGTCTTACACATTGATGGATGAAGATAAGGTTATTTATGTTGGTGGCATACACCCTTTATGGCAAGGGGTAGGCGAAGTCTGGTTTGTTGGCAGTGCCCACTTAAATAAGATGCCAGTTAAATATATTAGGGCGTTCAAAAAAAAGAGTTATGAATTAATTAACGAACATAATATTATTAGATTACAAGCACCTATTCGCAAAGAATTTAAAACAGCAAAAAGATTTGTAGAGTGGTGGGGGCTAAAAGAAGAAGGGCTTATGAAAAAGTATTTTGATAATCACGACTATTACATGATGGGATGGACACGATGAGTGCAACACTAGCTTACATGGGGCTAACTGCCTTTACTGGTTTTATGAAGGCAAGAAGCCAGTACAAAGCTGGTTACATGAGAGCCGCGGCACACCAGTTTAACGCTGACATATCAAATAGAAACTATGAGTTTTCTTTAATCGAAGCAAACCAGAAAAAGTTTATTGACGATTTACAGATTGCAAAATTTTTAGAAAAACAAAAAGAAGTTCTTGACCAAGTTGACATGGCAAATAGAAGCAATGGCTGGATTGCAACAACTGGTACACCATTAAAAGTTGCAATGGCTACAGCTATGGACATGGAAGAAGATATACAAATGGCTGAATATAACAGTCGTATAGCACAAAGAAAAATAAAAGAGCAGGGAATACAAGACAAGTTACAAGGACAGCTACAAGGCATATATGGCAGAAACGCTATATCTGCTGGCAAGTCAGAAGCTACTGGCAGTCTTCTTTCTACTGCGACTAACATCGCTATGATAAAGGCTTATGGATAATGAAAGTACCTACTTACACAAAACAAGTTGCACCATCTAGTGAGAGTGGTGGCATAAGGTTTAATGTGTCTGCAAACCCACAAGGTTTTAGCATGGCACAAGATGC
>CEPJ01039940.1_pt1 | contig 16816 bp, 15 predicted proteins | sample 530561 | NCBI WGS metagenome assembly CEPJ01 (sample SAMEA2620404, study PRJEB7988) | marine metagenome | biome: marine biome (ENVO:00000447); feature: surface water layer (ENVO:00002042); material: "saline water (ENVO:00002010), including plankton (ENVO:xxxxxxxx)" | depth 5 m
GATTGGCGGTGTGACCTTGGCCGAGGGGCGAATACAGGCCCTGCTGCGGAATCTGCAGAACAATACGCTGAGCCAGGGCACTGGCAGCGCATCAGAACAGGATATTATCGCCGCCTACACTCAAAAACTGTTGCCCGCCTGCAAGCTTGATCGACAGTTAAATGTGGTGGTCGACTGCGGCAACGGGGTGGCAGGCGTTATCGCGCCTGACATCATTAAAGCCTTGGGCTGCCAGGTAACGCCCCTCTACTGTGAAGTAGACGGTAATTTTCCCAACCACCACCCGGACCCAGCCGAACCCGAAAACCTCGAAGATGTAATCAACAGGGTCAGAGAAGTTAGCGCGGACGTGGGTCTCGCCTTTGACGGTGACGGCGACCGCTTGGGCGTGGTCACGCCAAAAGGAGAGATTATCTGGCCAGACAAGCTAATGATGCTCTTTGCCGAAGACATTTGCGCCCGACACCCTGCCGAGACCGTGATTTTTGATGTGAAGTGCAGTCGATACCTGCCCAAGGTCATCCGCGAAGCTGGCGGCGAACCGCTGATGTGGAAAACCGGGCACTCCCATATCAAGGCCAAGATCAAAGAAACACAGTCACCCTTGGCCGGCGAGTTTAGCGGCCATCTCTGTATCGTCGAAAACTGGTACGAGTTTGATGACGCAATATTCTCTGCTGGGCGACTGCTGCAATTGCTTAGCCAAACTGCTGCCTGTGCGGACGAGTGCTTTGCCAAATACCCCGTGACCGTGGCCACGCCAGAGATCAAGATTCAGACCAGCGAAGAACACAAATTCGTGGTTATGCAAAAGCTGGCGGAGGTGGGGGATTTTGGCAGTGGGGAAATGACTCAAATTGACGGGATCCGCGTGGATTTCGACAACGGCTGGGGGCTGATACGTCCCTCGAACACCAGCCCGGTGCTATCGCTGCGCTTTGAGGCAGACAGCGAGAAGGATCTACAGCAGATTCAGAACCTGTTCCAGACTCAGCTACGCAAAGTAGACAGCTCTCTGGCATTTCTATGAACACACGAGTGCCGGCATCCTGAGTGCAGGCAATTCGGCAACCGAAGGAGCATGGAGCGTGCCATGACCGCATCCAAGGACAACATCACCAGCCAGGTATTGATCGAGGCACTACCCTACATTCGGCAATTCCATGGCACGACTGTGGTCATTAAATACGGCGGCAACGCCATGACAGAGGCTGCGTTAAAAGACAGCTTCGCCGCGGATGTTGTGCTGATGAAACTGGTCGGCATCAACGTGGTCGTGGTCCACGGCGGGGGCCCCCAGATCGGTAAACTTCTGTCGCGCCTGAATATCGAATCAGAATTTGTTAACGGTATGCGAGTCACCGATTCTGCCACCATGGACGTGGTACAAATGGTGCTCGGCGGGCTGGTCAATCCTGACATCGTCTCCCTCATCAATACTCATGGCGGTCGCGCTGTAGGCGTCACAGGCAAAGATGGCAACCTGATTCAGGCGGAAAAAATGCCTATGACATTTGCCTCCAACAATGCGGGTTCCAGCGAACCAGAGATTATCGATATCGGCCACGTCGGCAGCATCACTAATATTCAAATCGATGTACTCAATACCCTGGTGCAGTCCGAATTCATTCCCGTCATCGCTCCGGTCGGGGTAGGCAAGGACGGTGAGTCGTACAATATCAATGCCGACATCGTTGCTGGCGCTATCGCTAAGGCGCTCAACGCAGAAAAGTTAGTGCTGCTTACGAATACGCCGGGCATCCTTGATGCGGACAAAACTACCCTCTCCTCTCTCAACAAAGCCGAAGTCGAAGCTCTAATCGCTGACGGCACCATCAGCGAAGGTATGTTGCCCAAGGTGGACTGCGCCATAGATGCGGTTTCAGGTGGGGTGAACAGCGTGACCATTGTCGACGGACGTGTGCCCCATGCGCTACTGCTTGAAGTCTTTACGGATTCCGGTGTGGGCACCCAAATCCTCAACCGACAGTCCGACCATGCCTAGAGCCAGTCGAAAACCAGAAATATTGCAGGCGCTGGCGCGCATGCTGGAATCCAATCCAGGCGGTAAGATCACGACGGCTAAGTTGGCCCAGGAGGTTGGATTAAGCGAAGCCGCCCTGTACCGACACTTCCCCAGCAAAGCAAAAATGATCGAGGGCCTGATCGAATTCATTGAAGAGACGGTATTTTCTCGAATGTCGGTCATTGTTAAGGAGCCGCGTAAGCACGAGGCCAAATGTCACGACATCGCGCTATTGATTTTAACCTTTGTTGAGCGCAATCCGGGATTCGCCCGACTCTTTGTGGGTGACGCTTTGCAGGGCGAAACAGATCGTTTACGCAGTCGTATGCGACAGCTGCTGCACCGCATCGAGACCCAGCTGCGAACCATATTGCGCGAGCTAACTCTTGAAACAGATCCCCTGCCAGGCAACCGACCCACGGTTTTGGCAAAGGTCTTAATGACCTTAGTCGAGGGCCAAATTGTTCAATTCGTGCGCAGCGATTTCAAGCAGAGCCCAACGGCTGATTGGGAGGCAAGCTGGCTCGTTATCCGCGAAGGCGTTTTTGGCGGCCAGGACTAAACCTAAGCTGTAAAGAACCTATAAAACACAGTACTGCCGAGTATAGTCGTGCATCGCCTGTAAAACATCGGACTCGGCATCCGTCTTCTGCAGGTAGCCAATCACGTCGGCGACGTGGGCGATGCTGACCACGGGAGAAGCCAGCTCCTGTGCTAGGCCCGCCACCGCAGTTTGTCCAGCATCAGCCATCACCTCCGCACGATCAAGCGCAACCACAACACCTGCAATGGCCGAATCCTGTGAACGAACCAACTCAGCTGCACCGCGTATGGCCTTACCTGAGGTAAGCACGTCGTCTAGCATTAGAACCCGACCAGCGACAGGCGCTCCTACCAGCGTCCCGCCCTCGCCATGATTCTTGGCCTCCTTGCGGTTGTAAGCCACCCCCACGTCGACACCCCGTTTCGCGAGGGCCAGAGAAGTGGCAACGGCAATAGGAATGCCTTTGTAGGCAGGCCCGAAAATCATGTCAAATTCAATGCCCGATTGCAGAACCGCGTCAGCGTATGCGGCCCCAAGCCGCGCGTAGGCCGCACCAGAATAGACCGAGCCAAGATTGAAGAAGTACGGGCTTAGGCGCCCAGAATTTAATTTGAAAGTGCCGAACTTCAGCACATCTTGGTCGACAAGAAACTCAATAAAGCTTTGCTTGTATGTCATAAAGGTTTCTCTCGATCTCTGCGGTGATTATCGCCAGCGTCAATTCCCGAGACTGTATTCTGCCAAGGCCGTCTGTTGCAGCTGCAATAGCTCCTCGGTGCCTTTTTCTGCTAACTCGATCAGCGACGCCAGTTCTGTCTTGGTGAAGGGAGCCGCTTCCCCGGTGCCCTGTAGCTCAATAAAACCCTCACCAAGACGCACCACATTCATGTCGGTTTCAGCGTTTGAATCCTCGGCATAGTCGAGGTCGAGTACCGGTGTTCCCTGGTAAATTCCCACGCTCACCGAAGAAACAAAACCGACCAGAGCATCTCCTGCAGGAATGCTTCGCACTGCATCGGCCAAGGCCAGAGCACCTCCAGTGATCGACGCTGTGCGAGTTCCCCCGTCTGCTTGAATCACGTCACAGTCAATGCGGATGGTTCGTTCGCCGATTTTTTTCATATCGACCATTGCGCGCAATGATCGGCCAATAAGCCGTTGAATTTCCACAGTCCGACCGCTTTGTTTTCCCCGAGCAGCTTCACGATCATTACGGCTATTCGTTGCCCCTGGAAGCATTCCGTATTCTGCTGTTACCCATCCCTCGCCGCGACCGCGTAAGAAACCTGGCACCGAGTTCTCAAGAGATGCGGTGCATATCACCTTGGTATCACCAAACTCTACCAGCACCGAACCAGCCGCATGCTTTGTGAACTGGCGGGTAAAGCGAATCTGTCTCAACTCGTCGTTGGCTCGGCCGCTGGGTCTCATAGGTGTTTCCTTTTTTGTAGAGTGTCACAGCGAGAGATCTTATTAACCAGATCGAACTGGGGCGGATCAAGACGCTGGAATCATTACCTGGACAGCTCCCGCACCGTATGTAAGTTCGCGTAACGACACAATAGATAAGCCGCAAATTTTTGCTTGTGCGGGCCGCTGCTGGGCGCTGCCACCATGATTGAGCCAAAGACGCCAAAAACAGTACCGCTCAAGCAAAGTCAGCTTCTGGGATGGCTGAGCTTGCTAAAGCTTTTAGCGACGATATAAAGCTGCCTAGCGATGGCCACCGCCAGACTCTTTGAGCGAGGTTTAGACAGGCTTATCGCCGCTCGCGCTAAGAGAAGCAATAAATTGCAGGCTGTCGTGCTCCTAGCATAAGACAATGTGGACGCTTAGATTCAGCAGCCCTATTCCCAGCTTAAACCCTATTGGCCAGAAAGCGACAGAAAAATTAGGACAGCGACGACGAAGTTACGATAAAAGTTGAGCTTAAGCGTTTGGCCCAAGCCGTTGTGCCGCCGGCGCAAAAAGGTGAAATCCGCGAGGAACTTGATCTATTGCGCCTTTTGTCGCTCGGGCGACGATTAGAATTTCTGACACAATAGCTAAATCGCGAGGGGAATACCTTAGGCGAAAAATCGATATGCAAAGAATCATCACTGACTCGATCGAGCTCAGGGTATTCATAAAAAAAACGCCTAGCAGGTACAAAACATCGAATGAGATTGGTAGCGATCTTCGCACTCGCGATGGAGCGACTGGGCATTCCAAGACGGCCTCGATACACTTGGAAGACGCCTACGCTTACGCTCATGCGACTAAACAGTTTTCGCTCCGCGAAAACAGAGGGTAAGGCGAATTCGTTAGACAGAAGAATACTCAAAAACACTATGCACACTGGCAATCTCTTTCTTGTATCAGCGCCATCAGGTGCCGGCAAAACATCCATCGTTAACGCGGCGCTCACTGCCGATGAACAGCTTGTAGTATCTGTAAGCCACACCACTCGACCCGCCAGAGGCGGTGAGGTTGATGGTAAAAACTACCACTTCGTCAGCGACGAGATGTTTTCGCAAATGATCGAAAATGCCGAATTTTTGGAACAAGCGAATGTGTTCGACAACCGCTATGGCACCTCCAAAGCGGAAGTCGCCAACAAACGCGATCAGGGCCGAGACGTAATTCTCGAAATTGATTGGCAGGGTGCGCAGCAAGTTCGCGAAACAATGCCTCAGGCGATAAGCATCTTTATTTTACCGCCCTCTGTAGATGCCCTGGCTGCTAGATTGGCTTCTCGGGGCGAAGATACTAAAGAAAGTATTGAGAAACGTCTTGGCGAAGCTAAGCTCGATATCTCCCAAGCTGAACACTTTGATTATCTGGTGGTCAACGAGGATTTTGACCAAGCGGTGCAAGACTTTATTGCAATTGTGCGCGCAGCGCGCCTGCAAACGAAAGTGCAGATGCGGCATCCGTCGATCAAAAGACTAGTGCACGCAGATGAATAAAGATCGGCGATCTTGTACTTGTTTTTGGCTGCCTGTATTCTGAATTCTTTCCCTATATCTAGTGCGAGTATGCCATGGCACGTATTACCGTTGAAGATTGTTTAGTTCATGTGGATAACCGGTTTGACTTGGTCATGCTAGCAAGCCGGCGTGCACGAGCGCTGAGAAACTACAATACGCAAGCACTTGTTGACGAGGAAAATGACAAGCCAACGGTAATTGCCCTGAGAGAGATTGCGAAAGGCGTGATGAGCCACGAACTGCTGGACAGCCAAGAAATCTCACCAGACGACGAAGAGGTCAACACAGATTTTAGCGTCTCATATTTGAGCGCTGGTCCGCTTGGAGACGATGAGCCTCCAGCAGACTGAGGCTCAGCAAGAGTCGTACTTTGTCGCCCAGCTGGCGGCTGAGGCCAAACGACCTGATGTCGCGGCCCCAGCCACCATTGATTCTTTAATTTCCAAACTGTCCTACCTCAAAGAAGAGGAAATTGACCTCGTCAGAGCCGCCCACGAATACGCGCGAAAGGCCCATGACGGGCAAACCCGCCGTACCGGCCACGCGTACATCACGCACCCAATAGCCGTGGCAGAGATCTTGGCTAACATGAATTTGGATCATCAGTCACTAATGGCTGCACTACTGCACGACGTGATCGAGGATAGTGAGGTCAACCGATCTGGGTTAAGTGAGATATTCGGCTCTTCCGTGGCGGATTTGGTGGATGGAGTTTCCAAGCTAAGCAAAATCTTTGCTAGCCGAGACGAGGCCCAAGCCGAGAATTTTCAGAAAATGGCCATGGCCATGGCCAAAGATATTCGCGTAATTATAGTCAAAATGGCAGATCGGCTGCATAACATGCGAACCATCGGTGTTATGTCTGATGCTCAGCGCAAACGTATCGCACGCGAAACCATTGATTTCTATGCCCCCATCGCCAACCGCCTTGGAGTTCAGATGATCAAAAGCGAACTCGAAGAGTTGGCTTTTCGCGCGCTCTATCCATTTCGATCTCAACGCATTGCGCAGGCGGTGATCGGCGCGCGGGGCAATCGTAAGGCCATGGTGGAAGAGGTACAAACCGCCATTATCGCGGCGTTAAATCGCGAGGGTATCGTTGCGGAGGTTATTGGTCGGCAAAAAAATGTCTACTCGATTTATCGCAAGATGAAGACCCAACACAAGTCTTTCGCGGAAATCATGGATGTCTTCGGATTCCGCATTATTGTGGATCAGGCAGACGCATGTTACCGAGCACTAGGAATCGTGCATGGTCTGTATAGTCCGGTGGTCGCGCGATTTAAAGACTATATTGCAATTCCCAAGGTGAACGGGTACCAGTCATTGCACACCACACTTATGGGCCCCCAGGGTGCGCCAATTGAGGTGCAAATTCGCACCAAGCAACAGCACGCGGTCGCAGAAAACGGCATTGCCGGTCATTGGCTGTATCACTCGAATACTGAATTTGAATCCAGTCAACAGCGCGCTCGACGATGGGTTTCCGATCTAATGGAACTGCAGAGTCGCGCGGGCAACCCAATGGAATTTATTGAGAGCCTCAAGATCGATCTATTCCCCGATGAGGTCTATGTTTTTACACCCAAAGGGAAAATCCTTGAGCTGCCCCGAGGCGCCAGCGCCGTGGACTTTGCCTACTGCGTGCACACCGACATTGGCAACCAATGCATGAGCTGCCGAGTCGATGGACAACTCTCGCCTCTGTCTCAACAGCTGCAGAGCGGGCAACAGGTCGAAATCATTACGGCCCCGGACAGCACGCCAAGTCCTGCTTGGCTGAACTTCGCTGTGACCTCAAAGGCGCGCTCGGCGATTCGCAGCGAATTGAAGCATCAGCAGGCGGGCCAATCGATTACTCTTGGCCGCAAACTTCTCAATCGCGTGCTTGGCGCTGCCAATACCAGCATTAATGACTTGGATTTCCGGCGTCTTCGTAGGGTCTTTGGCGAACTTGGCGTACGCAAACTGGATGAGCTACTGCAAAGTATTGGGAACGGCAATGTCTCAGCGCACCTTGCGGCGCAGAAACTTTTAGCCGCAGACAATCCCGAGTACCAGGCTATTGCCGTAGAGAGTGCGGGCGCCGTAACCATCGCAGGAGGCGAAGGCTTGGTGGTCAGCTATGGGCGCTGCTGCGGCCCTATACCCGGTGATCATATTGTCGGCCACATGACTCCTGGCAAAGGCTTCGTAGTGCATGTGGAAACCTGCAACAACCTAAACGAGGTGCGCCGCCGCACCCCCCACGAGATTACGCCTGCGCGCTGGACCTCCGATGTAGAGGACGAATTTCAAACCATGTTGCGCGTCAATGTAAAGCGTCGCAAAGGCATCATGGCGGAAATTGCCGCTGAGATATCCTCCTCCGATGCCGGTATGGAGAGCATTAACATTGAGGAACGCAGCGCGGATATCAGTACCGTCGACGTGGGCATTACTGTGCGTAATCGCGATCATCTGGCCATGCTCATGCGGCGACTTCGGCGCAATGCTACGGTGATCAATGCGGTAAGGCGCTTTAGCTAAGCGACTGCGTAAAATCACACCGATCAAGATCAACCAAACCGTCCTTTCAGTGAGCTGAGGCAATCCTATCCATGATCTTTTCAAAACACTCGGCGAAAACAAGAGAAACGATCCATACGCCCCGGGCACCCAGTGCAATTGGTACCTATTCTCAGGCGGTAAAGGTCACGACCGGCACCCTGGTTTTCATTTCTGGACAGATCCCGCTCGTACCGAATCCAGATCCGTCACAAATGGCAATGGTAAGCAACGACTTCGTCGACCAAGCACATCAGGTTTTTAAGAATCTAGGCGAAGTAGCAGAGGCCGCGGGCGGCGCGCTTAGCGATAGCGCCAAACTCACAATATATCTCACCGACCTCAACCGATTCGCGACGGTCAACGAGATCATGGCGCAATACATGAGTGAACCTTATCCGGCCAGAGCGGCCGTCGAAGTTTCTGCACTGCCCAAGGGTGCGCAAATTGAGATCGATGCAATCTTGGTGCTGAACTGATGGTTACCGCCGTAGCAAGAAACGACTAGTCGCAGAGCATATGGCGGTTGATCCTGAAGGCAGCGTTGCCCAACTGAAGGGCATTGGCCCGAAACTGCAGGAAACATTGGGACGTTTGGGCATTTTTCGTTTGCTCGACCTCCTCATTCACTTGCCCACCCGCTATCAAGACCGGTCACAGCTCATACCCTTGGGCGAACTGCGCTCAGGCGATGAAGCCTTTGTCGAGGGCGTAATCTTAGGCAGCAAAATTACTTTCGGCCGAAGCCGTGGATTAGAAGTGCTGATCGGTGATGGTCAGCGCGAGCTGCGACTTCGCTTTTTTCACTTCAACAAAGGCCAACAGCGCGCGTTCGAGGACGGTAAACATATACGTGCCTTCGGCAGTGTCACCTTTATTGGACGGCATCTGGCCATGGCTCACCCGGAATACCAAGTGTTTGATGCGCCCCCAGGACCACCCAAACCAGAGCTGATACCAGTTTATCCAACGACGCAGGGCCTAGGCCAAGCCCGTCTGCGCAACTTAACAAAGGCACTGCAGCAGCTCGACTGGCCAAAGGCTCCGGGCACCCCGTTTGAAAAACTCCTGTACCTGCACAGGCCCGACGACCTGGCTCGAGCGGAGGAAATCAGCGAAGCGCTCGCACTGGATGAGTTGTGCGCCTACTACGTGGTCATGAAGCGGCGGGCACTCAAACGGCGCAAACAGCAGGCCATCGCACTACCGCAAAAAGATGGGCTGGGCAGAACGCTAAGAGACAATCTCGCGTTTGAGCTCACCGACGCCCAGCGCCGGGTCATACGCGAAACGCTGACAGATCTTGAAAACGACGTGCCTATGTTGCGACTCGTACAGGGCGACGTGGGGTCGGGTAAGACCATCGTCGCTGCGTTTGCTGCAATTCGCGCAATCGAGCACGGCTGCCAGACTGCCGTCATGGCACCCACGGAGCTATTGGCGGAACAACATCAGCTCAATTTTCAGCAGTGGTTAGAACCGCTGGGTATTCAGGTGGCCTTACTCACAGGACAAATGACCGCCAAATCTCAGCGCGAAACTTTGCAGCGTATTGCGAGTGGCGAGGTGCAGGTCATCATAGGCACCCACGCTCTATTTCAAGACAAAGTCGTTTTTCACAAATTGGCGTTGGCCATCATCGACGAACAACATCGGTTCGGCGTTCACCAGCGCATGGCACTGCAGCACAAGGGAGCCTACCCACACCAACTCGTTATGACCGCGACACCCATACCTCGCACGCTGACCATGACCCTGTACGCAGACATGGATGTCTCAGTCATTGATGAACTGCCCAAGGGACGTCAACCCATCACGACCCATACCGCGGCTCAACCTAAACGCCCGGAGTTGATTGAGCGCTTGCGCAAAATACTGGCCCAGGGACAGCAAGCCTACTGGGTATGCACCTTGATCGAACCCAGCGAGGAGATAGAGGCACTCTCTGCCGAGGAAGCCTTCGACCTTCTTAGGCGAAATCTGCCAGAGTCTAGAGTGGCCTTACTGCACGGGCGCATGAAGGGCGATGAGAAAGTAGAGGTCATGCGCGCTTTCAAGGCCGGTGAGTACCAGCTCTTAGTGGCGACCACGGTGGTGGAGGTAGGCGTCGATGTCCCAAACGCCACTCAGATGTTTATTGAAAATGCAGAACGCCTCGGTCTCGCCCAGCTGCATCAGCTGCGAGGACGAGTGGGGCGCGGTAGTAAGGCCAGCCGCTGCTTCCTGTTGTTCAAACCCGGCGTCAGTCAAGCCGGACAACATCGCCTAAACGCGCTACGACAAAGCCAAGACGGTTTTTATCTGGCGGAGCAAGATCTCAAGCTAAGAGGCCCTGGAGACATTCTTGGTACACGTCAGTCCGGGGAGCAGAGTTTTAAAATTGCTGACTTGAGTGAGCACGCTCACCTGATGCCGAGGGTCGTGCAGCGTTGCGAGACGATGATGAACGCCGCTCCGGCCAGTAATGATGGGATTTACCTCACTGGCTTACTGAATACTTGGGCCGCCTCAGACAACGCGCACTTATCTGTTTAGGCCGCGGCTTGTTGATCCGGTGCGTTAAATACATCGCGGTCTAGTTGATTTTCAGAAGATGCCACGACGGTGGCGACGGTGGCATCACCAGTGACATTCACTGCCGTGCGCAGCATGTCCAACAATCGATCCACACCAATGATCAGGGCAATACCTTCCACCGGCAGTCCAACCTGATCGAGAACCAGGGTGAGTGTGATTAGACCTACACCAGGCACCGCCGCAGTGCCGATAGACGCTAAGGTTGCCGTCAATACAACGGTCAACAGAGCAGTAAGCCCTAAATCGATGCCGTAAAATTGCGCGATAAAAACGGTTGCAACACCTTGCATAATGGCCGTGCCGTCCATATTGATGGTGGCTCCCAGGGGCACAGCGAAGGAAGCGACGTTATTTGGTACACCCAGCTTATGCTCTACCGTGCGCAGGGTAACCGGCAGGGTCGCACCACTGGAGGATGTCGAAAATGCTACCAGTAGCGGCTCTCGCATTTTGGCCAGAAAGGCCAGGGGACTCAGTCCGGTAAGCGACTTCAGCAACAGCGGGTAGACCAGGGTCGCGTGAGCTAACAACGCAATAACAATGGTCGCAAAGTACATGGCAACCTTGGCAATCTCGGCCAGGCCCAAGGTCGCTCCAAGCTGGGTCATTAGACAAAACACGCCAATAGGCGTTAGCGCGATGATCATGGTGATCAGCCGCATCATCACCTCATTCAAGTCCGTGAAAAAAGAGCGCAGCTTTTGACCGCTGGTACCGGCCTTACTTAATGCCAGTCCAAACAGCAGGGCAAACAAAATTACCTGCAGCATTTTTCCATCGGCCATGGCGGCGATAGGGTTACCCGGCACAACGTTTATAAGCGTGTCTTTGACGCCGGGTGCAGTCTTAGGCTCATAGGCCGTTGCGGGCTGTATCTGATTGGCGCTCTCTCCACCTAACCCGGGATCTGTCGTCAGAGCGATCAGCATGGCCATGGACACAGCGATAGCCGTGGTCAGCAGGTACAGGCCAATGGTCTTGCCACCGAGCCGACCAACACTGCCAGTATCACCAAGGCTTGCTGCGCCGCAGACCAAGGAAACGAACACCAAGGGCACTACGAGCATCTTGAGAAGAGTAATAAAAATTTTGCCGCCGGCATCAATGACACCGTTTAACACGAAGGCGTTCACGAAATGCTCCTGGGGTAGAGCAATCCACTGCAGCAAGGCACCCAAGATAAGGCCCAGCCCCATGGCGATCAAAATGCGCTGCGTTAGGCTCATGCGTCCCCCCATTGTCAGTGCTCAGCGTTCGAGTCACTATAGCCTATGCAAAGTGCGAAAAAACCGGGCTTTTAGGCAGTCCTACAACTTTAGTCAGCCGGTCTCAGCACACTGTGTTTAGCCGATTTCAATCATCTCGAAGTCTGCCTTACCCACACCGCATTCCGGACAAATGAAGTCTTCATCGACGTCGTTCCACGCTGTTCCAGGAGCAATACCCTCGTCCTCGTACCCTTCTGCCTCGTCGTAAATCCAGCCACAGACGATGCACTGCCATTTCTTCATAGTCTTTTTGTCCTCAGTCACGGGATATCATGTTGCGGGGTTGCGAAGCCGCGGTACGCTATAGACAGCTTGTGAAAAAATCAACGCCGGCACAGTGACCAACATGGGCCCAGGTGGAGGTGCGTTGGCTAAATCAATACACTGCTTGGCCTGAAAGCCTAGGATTTCTTGACGCTTTGACCACGAATACTTCATCGGCATCCCTGGATGACTATCTGCGTCTGATGCGGTTAGACCGCCCTGTCGGCACACTATTGCTGCTGTGGCCTACGTTGGCGGCCCTGGTCATGGCCGCCCGTGACTTCCCTCCCCTGGAGCTGATCATCATTTTTACCGTGGGCACCTTTGTTATGCGGAGCGCGGGATGTGTGATCAATGACTACGCGGATCGCCACGTGGATGGCGCTGTAAAGCGCACCAAGGACCGCCCCTTGGTCACGGGAGCGGTCAGTGAACGCCAGGCCCTTCAGCTCTTTGCCGGACTGCTCGCCAGCGCTGGGCTGCTGACTCTCTTTCTTAACACCACAACGAAACTACTGGCGGTCGGTGGTCTGGCACTCGCCGTCACCTATCCTTTTATGAAGCGCTACACCCATCTGCCTCAAGTGGTGCTGGGAGCCGCCTTTAGCTGGGGCATTTTGATGGCTTGGTCCGCCCAGGATCTGGGCGTGCCCGCCCAGGCCGTGCTGCTGTTTGTGGGCTCGTTATTTTGGATCGTCGCCTACGATACTCAGTACGCCATGGTCGATAGGGACGATGATCTGATTGTCGGAATCAAAAGCACGGCGATTTTATTCGGTGAACTTGATCGCTTCATGATCGCGGTGCTGCAAACCTTGGCCTTAGGTACCTGGTTTTTGCTGGGTGTGAATCTCAACTATCAGAGTGCCTTCTTTGTTGGCCTGATCATCATTACCGGTCTATTTGCTTATCAACAAACGCTCATAAGAGATCGCTCAAGGGACGGTTGCTTTGCGGCATTCAAAAACAATGTCTGGGTCGGCGTCACGCTGTTGGCTGCCAGCCTAATCGAAGTGGTCTTATAGGTTCGGGATGAAAATACTGCAGCTATTGGCCGGCCTTAGCACCCTGACTCGTGTGATCGTCAGACCCTTGCGATGGCTAGCCTTAATCATGGTGTTAATGACCTTTGCCATCGTGATACTGCGCTATGCGTTCAACAGCGGCGGCGTACTGCTCCAGGAGAGCGTCATGTACCTACACGGCACGCTATTCATGCTGGCCATCGCCCTGGGGGTTAGCGACGATACCCATGTGCGCGTCGACATTCTCTACAGCCGACGCTCCCCTGAGCAAAAGGCTTGGATTAATCTGGTTGGTCACATTCTATTTTTATTGCCGGTGGCCGGGTTCATGATTTGGGTATCACTGCCGTACGTGATTGACAGTTGGCAGATCCTTGAGGGTTCCAGCGAGGTAGGCGGCATACCGGGCGTCTTCTTACTCAAAACCCTGATTCCGTTAACCGGCGTGCTGTTGTTTTGCCAGGGCATCGCTGGTATTGCAGCTTTTTTGCTTGCGAAACTGCAATAACGGGCCGCCAACCATCATGAATCTAACACCGCTAGCCCTCTTTGCCGTCACCTTCGCAGTCTTGTTGGCGGGTTATCCGGTTGCTTTAACGCTGGCTGGGGTGGCCCTGGTCTTCGCCCTCATGGGCACTCTGACCGGCGTATTCAATCCCGCTGATTTAGGGTTCGCCGCTGGCAGGTTATTCGGCATCATCACCAATCAGACGTTGATCGCAGTACCCCTATTCGTCTTTATGGGTGTGCTGCTAGAAAAAACCCGTATCGCCGAAGACCTGCTGGCTAATCTCTCGAATTTGTTAGGACGCTACCGCGGAGGACTTGCCGTTACCGTCATTTTAGTTGGCATGCTAATGGCAGCCAGCACCGGCATCGTCGGCGCAACAGTGGTCACCATGGGCCTAATGTCGCTGCCGATTATGCTGCAGCGGGGTTATCCCGCCAGCTTGGCTACCGGCACGATTTGCGCAACGGGAACCTTGGGACAGATTATTCCACCCTCAATTGCCCTGGTGCTTCTAGGCGACGTACTGTCGAACGGCTACCAGCAGGCCCAACTCAGCATGGGTATCTTCGCGCCTAAGTCTATTTCCGTCGGAGATTTATTTGCCGGCGCGATCATCCCCGGATTATGTCTAGTAGGGCTCTATCTGGCTTACGTCTTGATTCGGGTTATCGTCGCCCCTCAATCCATGCCGCCTGCGGAGCGTACGGAGGATGTGAAACTTACACCGGTATTCGCGGCGCTCGCGCCACCGCTGCTATTGATCGTCGCCGTCCTTGGCTCAATTCTAGGTGGCTATGCGACTCCGACCGAGGCTGCTGGAGTTGGCGCCTTTGGGGCCCTGGTTCTAGGTCTAGCCTATGGTCGGATCGATAGAGCCGTATTGACCGAGGTAGGTAGCTCGACGCTTTCCACCACCGGCATGGTGTTCTTTATCTTAGTTGGCGCGTCGATCTTCTCGCTGGTGTTTCGCGGCTATGGCGGCGACGAGATGGTGCAGGCACTGTTTGAGCAGATGCCGGGGGGCATGTGGGGAGCCCTTGGCATCGTCATGTTGGTGATCTTTTTACTCGGCTTTATTCTCGACTTTATCGAGATAACGTTTGTGGTGGTGCCCATCGTCGGGCCAGTGCTTATGGGCATGGGTATCGACCCGATTTGGCTGGGCGTTCTTATTGCCGTAAACCTGCAGACATCGTTTCTGACGCCGCCCTTTGGCTTCGCGCTTTTCTATCTGCGCGGCGTCGCGCCAGACCATGTAAAAACGGCGGAGATTTATCGGGGAGTGCTACCCTTTATTGGATTACAGCTATTGCTACTGGCTGCGCTGCTGGTTTGGCCAAGCCTGGCCACCTGGCTACCTTCCCAGCTTTAAACTTACGGTAGAGTAGTTGCGCTATTTTACCGATGGCCAATCGGGGGGGCGTTTTTGCACCAACGCGGCAACCCCCTCTTTAAAGTCCTCTTCCTTAGCCATGTCTTCAATTAAGCGCTCGGATTCGATCACTGCGCTTGCGACATCTCGGTGTAGGTCTCTGTAAATCTGCCAGCGGGTTTGGCGCAAAGAGTTCGGTGATACGCTGGCAATGAGTTGATGAGCGTATTCGAGGGTCCGATCGAGAAGCTCTGCTGGCTCAAAAATCTGATTTACAAAGCCCAAGGAAAGGGCTTCATCGCTGGTGAAGACTCGGCTGGTTAGAAGTAAGTCGTTGGCACGGCCAAGACCGACAATCTTTGGCAGCATCCAAGACAGACCATATTCTGCAGGCAAATTCAGTTTGCCGTGGGCAGTGGTGAACTTGACGCCTGGCACTGCGAAGCGTAAATCTGCGAAACAGGCCAACGCTAACCCCACCCCGGCCGCAGGCCCATTAATGGCAGCGATGACCGGCTTATCCAAGCCAAAGTGATAGGCAAAGGAAGCATCAAAATACTCATCGGTGCCAAACCCTGGGTTGGCGATATCTTCGCTAATACCAGAATCATAGGCACCCCGGTCCACATGCCCGCTCAAGGCTTGGTTATCCCCACCAACGCAGAAGCCTTTGCCGCGGCCAATCACAATAATGACCCGCACTGTCCGGTCGCTATTCGCCTGATCAAGCAAATGGCGGTATTCCGTATGCAGTCGTCCCGTCCAGGCGTTCATGCGATGGGGTCGATTCAACCAGATGATGGCGACGCCTTGACTGTCTACCTCGTACTCGGTGTTTTTCAGCTCCATGAAAGACTCCAGCCTAGTCAGCAGACTCGCGAAGGTTCATATAGGCCTGCTCGCTAATCGAGTGATAGCGACGGACGTCTTCGAGATAAGCCATATAGGAGTCATAAATGCGCCTCGCCAACGGATCTGCATCGGCAATCTCTGCCACCACTTCTGCCGAGGAGGCACGCAACGCTGCGATTACATCGTCGGGCAGTCGACGCAGCTGCACGCCGTGCTCGTCAATCAGCGTATCGAGGGCTGCGTTGTTACGGGCGGTAAATTCGCTGAGCATGTCTTCGTTGATAGCTTGAGTGGCTACTTCGATCATAGCCCGAAGATCAGTCGGTAGTGCCTCCCAAGCATCTTTGTTGACGAAGGCTTCCAGCGTTGGGCCAGGTTCATGCCAGCCGGGGTAGTAATAGTACTTGGCCGCGGTATGCAAAGAGAACGCCAGGTCATTGTATGGGCCTACCCACTCGGTGGCGTCGATCACGCCAGTTTGCAGGGCCGTGAAAATCTCGCCGCCGGGCAGTATCACCGGCACACCACCAGCCCGCGAAAGCACCTCGCCGCCAATGCCCGGAATGCGCATCTTCAAACCCTGCAGGTCATCAATAGAGTTAATTTCTTTATTGAACCAGCCAGCCATCTGCACCCCGGAGTTCCCCGCGGCAAAGGGGACAAGATTGAACTTGCCGTAAAGCTCTTGCCAAAGTTCCAGCCCGCCGCCATAGCGCAGCCAGCCGTTCATCTCTTGAGCATTCATGCCAAAGGGTACGGTGGCGAACATGGCTGCGGCTGGATTCTTACCACGCCAGTAGTAGGCGGCCCCATGGCCCATTTGCGCCGTGCCTTGAGACACCGCATCAAACACCTCTAGCG
>CEPJ01033540.1_pt1 | contig 16703 bp, 16 predicted proteins | sample 530561 | NCBI WGS metagenome assembly CEPJ01 (sample SAMEA2620404, study PRJEB7988) | marine metagenome | biome: marine biome (ENVO:00000447); feature: surface water layer (ENVO:00002042); material: "saline water (ENVO:00002010), including plankton (ENVO:xxxxxxxx)" | depth 5 m
TCTTCGATTTCAGTCGCATTCTTCAACCTTACCTCAGGATCGGGAAACCGGGCGTAGGCCTGCCCTTGGCCTACCAATTCGAACAATCCCTGCACATGGGATTCCTTGAGCGCGATTATTTGAACAAATCCGTCAGAAGTTGCAAAAACATTGGCTGTTGGTTGTTTTGTTGGCGAGTGGTTTCCGGTCAGATCAGGAAGATTTTTGGTCAAGAAGTAGTTGCCAAACTGTGGTGCTTGCATCATGACAGCGCTATCCATCATTGATATATCTACCCGTTGACCTTCGCCAGTGACATGTCGTCTGAGAAGAGCAGCTGTGATGGCGAAGGCAGCATTAAGAGAAGTGCTCATGTCCACTGCAAAATAACCCGCCCTGGTCGGTCCTGTCTCGTTGTGACCACTTATGCTCATCATTCCGGAAGAAGCTTGAATTGCTCCATCAAAAGCTGGTAACTCTGATTTAGGTCCGCTCTGCCCGTATCCAGATATGGAAGCGTAAATCAGACTTGGATTTATTGCCTTGAGAGATTCGTAGCCGAATCCCAGCCGATCTATGGTGCCTGGTTTGAAATTCTCGACAACTACGTCTGCCGTTTTAACAAGTTCATAAACAATTGTTTTCGCACTGGTGTGTTTTAGGTCGATTGTGATTGAACGTTTACCTAAATTACAGGTGAGAAAGGACGGAGCCATGCCGTCGCTCGTTGACGCCATCAGCCCTCTGGTCATATCGCCCGTCTCTGGTTGCTCAATTTTTATTACATCTGCACCCAGTTGAGCGAGTTGCTGAGTCGCGAAGGGCCCGGCCAAAACTGCGCTGAAATCGATAATGCGCATGCCTGTTAGTGCTTGTACCTCGCTAGCCATTCTTAGCCCTATCTTGGCGTCAATTCAAAAATCCAAAGATACCCGCTACTCACAATTGGGTAGGCTTCCTCAAAAGAAAATTCTCGGTCCTGCGGCCCGAGAGGGTATTTTCTTGCGAGTTCGGAGAGGATATACGGCATATCCGGATCGTCTTCGATCCGAACCAATTGTCTGGGATATAGCTTACCATCCACTCTTAGGATTGCTCGACCGTCCTCCAGCGCATGAATTGGCCATTGTTTCCAAATCTTACCCCACCAAGTTGTCATATAACCGCTCGGTATAAATATTCTGCCGTTGTGTTCGACGATCCAGGTAATTCGGGAGCTCTCTGGCTCCAAAAGCTGGAATTCAACTTCTTGCCTGTCCTTAATGAAGGACCAATCAGGCTCTTCGCTGACTACCGTGCCCGTAGTGAAGGGGCCTCCGGATACGACTATCCACGGGCCGTCTGCGAATCTCATGCCGAAAAGAAAAACCGTAATTACGAGGGCTAAAGCCCCGAAGACAAATAGGCTTCTCTTAATAAATGTCTTAATAAACGTCATCACTCCCCCAAACGTGAGTTACCCCCACCCTTTATAACGCTTTGACGTAGAGATGCCTACTTTCTTATATTGCAGCTAACTTCGGCTTCATGGGTTGAGTTTTTAGATGAACAAAACGAAAAAGGTGGCGCTCGTTACCGGTGCATCGGCGGGTTTAGGGCATGAGTTTGCTAAACAGCTCGCGGGACAGGGATGTGAACTCGTTCTTGTGGCTAGACGTGATAACGTCCTAGAGAAAATTGCAGCTGAAATTGTCGAGAACTGGCCAGGCACCTTGATCACCACTATTAAGGCTGATTTGTCTGAACCTTCGGCGCCACGAGAGATTTTCGACGAATTGTTGGAACTAGGTATCTCGCCGAATTACCTTATTAACAACGCGGGATCCGCTGGCCCAGACTTTTTTGACGAAATTCCTTGGGAAGAACATCTGAACTATATGACGTTGATGCAAACCAGTGTCGCGGAGATGTGTCATCGCTTTATCCCCAAGATGCTAGAAAAGAAGTTTGGACGAGTCATAAATGTATCGTCAGTCGCGGGCAGAATATCAAGAGCGGGCGACTGTCATTATGGGCCGATGAAAGCTTATTTGGTGGCTCTGTCTGAAGCCCTGAATGCATCCACTCATAATCATGGGGTCAATGTCTCTGCACTTTGTCCGGGATTTACTCATACCGATTTCCATCAAGTTGGAGATTTAGAAGAGATGAAAGAGAGAACTCCAAAATTTATTTGGTACTCAGCTCAGACCGTGGTCGAGGAAGGGTTGCGAGCAGTAGAGAAAGGCAGGAGCATCCAACTTTCTGGTCGCCTGTATCGATGGATTGATCCTCTTTTCCAATCCGTCTGGACGCGAAAGATCTTCCAAATGAATCGTCAGTGAAATCCGAGAGATTTTTTTCAGCAAATTGGCATAATGTGGTGAAGGAGGGGGGTTATGACAGGATCAGTATATTCTGACACTAACCGTCGGCTGCTTTTTGTTCTATCTAACTTGGCGATTTTTACGATCGGCCTTGGCCTAGCGGTAAGAGCATCTATTGCGGGCGATTTACAAGCGGATTTATTCGATCAGATAGACATAGCTCGATCGGCCACAATGGTAGGCGAAGTTCTGGCGGCCACATTCGCGGGATTCGCCATCACGCTATTATTTGGTTCGGCGATTGTGGATTTGGTCGGTATGCGGACGGTTCTGATCCTATCAGCGTTAGGATACGTCGTCGGCAGTATTTTTGTTTTGATGGCTACCTTAATTGATCCCTCACGATTAACTTATCAGTTGGTCTATGCGGGGTTTTTATTAACGGGTCTGGGCTGGGGAGGCGTTGAGGTTGCCACCAACCCGTTAGTAGCGACCATCTACAAAGAAGAAAAAACGCATCGACTAAATATACTGCACGCTTGGTGGCCGGCTGGGATAGTAATGGGTGGCCTAGTTGGAATCCTACTGACAACTTTAGATGTTAGTTGGAAAGCGAATCTTATTGTTTTGATGATTCCAGCGGTTCTACTGTTCGTATTGGTCACGCGGGCCGAATTTCCGGTGACTGAGAGAGTAGAGATGGGTGTTTCTTACAAAGAGATGTTCCATCAGCTCCTTCGCTCGCCAGGCTTTTTTATCTGGTTTTTTTGTATGATGGGGACCGTCACAGCAGAGTTGGCCCCGAGCCAATGGGTGGACCTGGCTTTAACTAATATTGTAGGCATGTCAGGTATCTGGGTTCTAATTTATGTGAACTCTATAATTTTTGCGGGCCGCCATTTCGCTGGATCTCTCGTCAACAGATTCTCGACACCGGGTCTTCTCTTCTTAGGTTGTCTTTTGGCTGCCCCAGGTCTTTATTTGTTATCGATCGCCGAAACGCCATTGTTCGCATTTTTTGCCGCCACCCTTTGGGCAATTGGCGTTTGCTACTTTTATCCCACTATGTTGGGTGCAGTCGCCGAGAGATATCCGGAGGGAGGCGCCCTAATGATAGGGTTGATGGGCTTCGCTGGGGGACTAGCCAGTTACTCTCTGCTTCCGTGGATGGGCGCTTTGTTTGATCAAGCAAAGCTAAAGGCTGCTGGCGGGCTTGATGCTTTTAACGCTCTTAGTAATGATCAAGTAACTGAGGTGATCCGAGTTGCGTCTGTAGAATCCTTTCAGATTGTTGCATTCATTCCTCTTATTTTGCTGCCGATTTTCGGTCTACTTTGGGCTCGAGAGAATGCCAAAGCGGCAGTGAACGAATAACGAGCTGAATTGAGTATGAATCGTCGAGAAATCTTAAAACTGTTGAGCATTTCCTTGGGAGCGAGTCTTACCCCCTCTATCGAGGCGGCAGCATTAAGCTTCAAGCCGAGGGCAAATAAGTTAGAAGGGTCGTGGACTCATGATCAAAGGGAAATTACATATATCTGCGTAGAATTAATTATGCCGCAGACGGAGACGCCAAGTGCTTTGCAAGTGGGAGTTGGAGATTTCATCGATTTCGTTGTTAATTCTTGGTTTACGAACGAGGAAAGAAAAAATTTTTTAAGAGGTCTGGATGAAATTGACAGGATCAGCGGGAAGAAATATGACAACGCTTTTTTAGCTTTGTCAGGGGCGGAAAGGATAGAGTTATTGAATCAAATTGAGGCAAATGGCTCCGAAAACCGGCCGAGCAGAAAAGATAAGCTGGCATATTCCTCGTTTTTGAAATTAAAAGAGCTGACGGTCGTTGGTTACTACACCTCGGAAATTGGGCTAAAGGCTGAAAGGGCCTATGTTCCAATGCCTGGAAGATACGATGGTTTTTTCCGTTTTGATCAAGTAGGAAAGCAATGGGCAAGTTAGCGAGAGACGGAGGGTACGACGCGATTGTGGTTGGCTCTGGGATTAGTGGTGGTTGGGCTGCCAAAGAGCTAACAGAGAAAGGCCTATCAGTACTCCTTTTAGAGAGAGGCAAGCCAATTACACACGGGATTGATTATATAGGAGAACACCAGCCGCCCTGGGAACGCGCAAACATGGGGCTTCGACCAAGAGATCTTTACGACTCTGAGTATCCGATTCAATCCACCTCTTATGCGTTTGATGAAACCACTAGGCATTTCTGGAATAACGATTCAGAAAATCCCTACGACTTTAGGGAGGACAAACCGTTCCATTGGCTCAGAACTGACGTGGTGGGAGGACGTTCACTCTTGTGGGCAAGGCAGAGTTACCGCTGGAGCGATCTCGACTTTGAGGCAAACAAACGAGAGGGGATCGCCATTGATTGGCCTATTAGGTACCGAGACATAGCACCTTGGTATTCTTATGTAGAGAGGTTTATCGGTGTTAGCGGCGACGCTCAGGGTTTGCCAGAGCTGCCCGACGGCGAATTTCAAAAACCGATGGAAATGAACGTCGTTGAGAAGCACGTTGCGAAAAAGATCTCAAATGCTTTCCCAGGGAGAAAGATGTTCATAGGTCGCGTAGCGACGCTAACTGAACCACTTCACGGTCGCGCGCCCTGTCATTATTGTGGGCCATGTCACAGAGGTTGTTCTGGAGGGTCTTATTTCAGTTCATTGAGCAGTACGCTTCCGGCTGCAGAGTCGACCGGTAATCTGTCGCTTATGGCCAACTCTTTAGTTGAAAGCTTGGAATACGACGCGGTCTCTCAGAAAGTGACGGGTGTAAGAACAATCGACACTCAGACGAAAGAGAAAAATGTATACCGGTCAAGACTGGTTTTTCTCTGTGCCTCAACAATCGGGTCGACGCAAATTTTATTGAACTCTTTCGCGGACGGAGAGGGACGAAGTTTCGCCAACGATAGTGATGCTCTAGGGCGTTATATGATGGATCACACATACAAAGCTGGTGCTCGGGGTATCATCCCGGGTTTTGAGGAATACTACCCTTACGGCTACAGACCAAACGGCATCTATATTCCGAGGTTTCGTAATTTATCAGGCGATGAAGGATTAGGGTTTTCGAGGGGCTATGGTTACCAAGGTGGCGCTGGCAGGATCGGTTGGGGGGAGAGAATAAAAAAACCAGGCTTCGGGGCGGATTTTAAACGAGAACTGAGAATACCTGGTCCTTGGTATATGAGTTTAGGTGGTTTTGGCGAAATATTGCCATACGCAGAAAATACCATGCGGCTTCATCCAAAAAAGCGAGATAGATTCGGAATTCCGCAAGTAACTTTTAGATTTGCATTTGGTGAAAATGAACGAAGACATAGGAAAGATTTAGTAGAGCAGGGTGTTAAAATGCTTGAGGCGGCTGGCGCCTCGCAAATTCAATCTTATAACGAGGAGATGATCGGAGGCGCGGCAATCCATGAGATGGGAACGGCGCGTATGGGCCAGGATCCACGGGAATCAGTGGTTAATGAACATAATCAAGTACACGCGGCAGACAACGTTTTTGTTACGGATGGCGCATGTATGACTTCAGCCTCTTGTGTAAACCCCTCGTTAACCTACATGGCGCTGACGGCTAGAGCGGCAGATTATGCAGTAAAACGTTTGCAGGCAGGCGATATATAAGTTGTGACCAAAAAAGTCGGCTTTTCAATTCTTCTCGTGTTCTTGCTTGGCGTTGGCGCTGCTGCCTATATCTACTGGGACCTTCTAAGGATCCTTTATCATCAGCCACAATTGTTCAGAGAGCCCCAATTAGACCCTCAGCCCAAACTGATTAAAGACGACTTGGGTGAGATCTCTATTTTGAGTTTTTCTAAAACAAACGGGTACAGGCATCATGAGAGTATCGCGAAGAGCAAGGAATTTCTGGATGGCCTGGGTCGTGAAAACAATTGGTCTTTTTTTCATACTGAAGATTCTGGATTCTTTTTACCTGAAAATTTAGAACGTTTCGCACTGGTTTTTTTAAACCACAAGAGTGGAACGGTTTGGACAAAGGATCAAAGAGTGGCTCTGAGAAACTATTTGGAAAATGGCGGAAGTATCTTTGCGCAGCACGCAGCTGGAGGAGACAACGGATACGACTGGAATTGGTATAGAGATGAACTCATCAGAGCTCAATTCGTTGACCATCCGATGGTCAATCATATACAGCTAGCCTCTTTGATTCTCGAGAAACCCTCTCATCCAGTTTTATCAGGACTTCCCCAGGTCTGGCGAAGGGCGGACGAGTGGTACAACTTTGCCGAGAGCCCGAGAGCGAGAACAAACGTACTGATAAGGATTGATGAATCTACATACGATCCTGAAAAAAGCCCAATGGGTGAGGACCACCCAATGGTATGGTGGCATCAAGTAGGTGAGGGACGGGTCCTATACAGTGCTTTGGGTCATACAACCGCGACCTACGATGAGCCAGAGTTCAAGATTTTTATAAGAAATAGTATTCTGTGGCTTGTAGGGGAGAGTTAAACAAGATTTAGGGGGAGAGAAGATGGACTTTGATATACCACCCAGGTTGCAATCTTATCTAAGTGAGCTGGACGACTTTATCGAATCAGACATAAAGCCTTTAGAAAACCAAGACGATAACATTCGTTTTTTTGATCACCGGAGAGAGGACGCTCGAACAGACTGGGAGAGGAACGGGTTGCCTAATGAGGAGTGGGAAGAGTTACTCGTAAAAGCGAAGCGGTTAGCGGATGCTGCCGGCCACTACAGATATCCCTTCCCAAAGGAATATGGCGGTAAAGAGGGAACTAATCTCGATATGGCCATAATTCGAGAGCATTTGGCAGTAAAAGGTTTGGGCCTGCACAATGATTTGCAAAATGAGCATTCCATTGTCGGCAACAATGTCGGTTTATTGTTAATGATAGAGTATGGGACAGATGAGCAGAAAAAAGAGTGGATTGACGCCCTAGCTGAAAGCAAAGCAGGTTTTGCGTTCGGGATCACCGAGCCTGAACACGGCTCTGATGCCACTCACATGGAGACTCACGCCGAGAGAGATGGTGATGAGTGGGTGATAAACGGAGCGAAGACCTGGAACACAGGTATTCATAAAGCGAAATACGATCTAATTTTTGCGCGGACTGATGGTAAAGCTGGAGATGGTAAAGGCATTACAGCATTTCTAACGCCCACGGATAGCGAGGGCTTTAAGATAGAGGAAATGATGTGGACTTTTAATATGCCCACTGATCATGGCCGTATTTCCTTGAAAGATGTTCGCGTGCCGCATTCAGCGATCTTTGGAGGTGAAGGAAAGGGACTGCAAGTCGTACAGCATTTCTTTAATGAGAACCGAATCAGGCAAGCGGCCTCCTCCTTAGGTGCTGCGCAGTTTTGCATTAATGAATCTATCGAATACGCGAAACATAGAGCGCCTTTTGGAAAGCCTTTATCAACAAATCAAGGGATCCAGTTTCCTTTGGTAGAGCTCCAAACCCAATGTGAAATGCTAAGGGCCCTAATTCACAAAACTGCTTGGCAGATGGATGAATATGGTGCCTTTTCGGTCTCGGATAAGGTTTCAATGTGCAATTACTGGTCTAATCGCCTTTGTTGTGAGTCTGCTGATCGTGCTATGCAGGTGCATGGTGGTTTGGGTTACTCAAGGCATAAACCATTTGAACATATTTACAGGCATCACAGGCGATACCGCATAACGGAAGGCGCAGAGGAAATCCAGATGAGGAGGGTTGCCGGTTATCTGTTTGGTTTTATGAATCAGCGTGCTCCAAAAGGGGTAGACGAGTAAAACCATAGCAATGGTTATGAATGAGAAGAATTCCAGCTCAGAGAATAATGGGCGCTCTGAAGCAATCTTCGATCTTTTAAAAACTGTCCTCATTCGTGAGATACCAGGATCTTTGGAATTGCGTTCGCTGGATAGGCTCTCGGGGGGTGCTAGCCAAGAGACCTATTGTATTGAGTTATTAACTCAAGACGGTACGTTGAGATTGGCGATGCGGCGGGCCAGTGGTGGGGAGCAAAGAGAAATATCGGCACAGTATCCAGGGCTAGCAACGGAGGCGTTGTTGATGCGCAAAGCGTCAGCCGCAGGTGTCCCCGAGCCTGAGATTCTATATGTGCTTGAGCCTGAAGATCGTTTAGGTGATGGCTTTATTATGAGCTGGCTCGAGGGTTTTACGCTCGGGGCGCAAATAGTCAAAGCGCCAGAGCTTGAGATAATTCGACCAAAACTCGCCTTTCTTTTTGGCGAGACGTTGGCTCGGATACATGGAATTGATGTCGAAAAAACAGGCCTGAAAAATCACCTACAGTCAGTGAGTCCGCGCGAGTACGTTGAACAAACCTGGGACAGATATAAAGCTTTTGGGACTGCACAACCGATGATCGACTTTACAGCAAGATGGTTGCTTGAAAATCTGCCGGCTGATTATTGTCCAGCCCTGGTTCACAATGATTATCGGAATGGCAACATCATGGTCGACGAAAGCGGTGTTGTAGCGGTCCTTGATTGGGAAGTCGCCCACATTGGTGACCCGATGAGGGACCTCGGTTGGATGTTATGTCATTCCTGGCGATTTGGTAAGTCTGAATTGCCGGTTGGAGGTGTTGGTCAGATTGAAGATTTTGTCTCCGGTTATGAATCTGTTTCTGGGACCAAAGTTGATCCGGAGAGGTTATTATTCTGGCAAGTCTTTGGCTCGTTTTGGTGGGCCGTTGGATGCTTGTCTATGGCTGAGCATTATCGGACGGGTCCAGACAAAACCGTTGAACGCCCAGCAATCGGCCGAAGAAGCTCGGAATGTCAGATTGATTGCGTCAATTTGCTAATTCCGGGGTTTGCTGACTTGGTCACTAATTCAAGGACCGAGGAACCTGATCAGATGCCCTCTAGCGAGGAGCTTTTAAAAAGTGTTGTTGATTTTCTTCGTGGTGAAGTTATGTCTGCGACTGAAGGTAGGAATCGTTTCCTGTCACGAGTAGCGGCGAATTCCCTTGACATAGTGCTTCGAGAAAGACAGCTCGGCGCAATAGTGCTTGAAAACGAATATGAGCGATTAAAGATGCTGCTAAATGAGGATTCAGATCAGCGATCACTGAACGACCTTAGGTGGGATTTAGTCCATCGTTTGCGTGACGATTATAAAGCTCTTGACCAAGAACTGTTGCAGTTCCATCTTCGTTCTACGGTCGTCAATCAAATCGCGATAGATCAACCCAAATATCCTGGTTTCGCGGAGGCATTACAATCGATTAAGAAGGGAGGAGTCTGATATGGGAAAATTAGAAGGCAAGGTCGCAGTAATCACTGGAGGTATTAGTGGTATTGGTAGATCAACCGCTGAAAGATTTCTAGCTGAAGGCGCAAGAGTTGTTGTATCCGATGTTAACGCCGATCGGGGGTCTTCAGTGCAAGAAGAATTTAAATCCCGAGGGGCTGATCTTGAATTTATTAGCGCTGATGTCGCAAGTGAATCCAGCCAATCTGAGCTTTTTGAGCAAGTTGTCGATAGGTATCAAAGCCTCGATATTGTGGTCGCTGCTGCGGGAATTTCATCCGCAAACTATGTGAGCGGAGAGGTAAGGCCAGTCGGGGAGGATCCAGAGGAAAATTTTCTTATTAATCGCCCTTTATCGGATTGGCAGAGAGTTATTGATGTGAATCTCACCGGTGTCGCCATAACTGACAAGCTCGCGGCGAATCACATGTTGCGACTAGACAGAGGGGGCTGCATTGTAAACATCGCCTCGATAGCGGCGCATGTTCCGTTGGCTGGAGCAGCAGACTACTGTGTCTCGAAATCCGGTGTGGTGATGCTAACTAAAGTTTTTGCAACGGAACTTGCCTCTACAAAAGTTAGGGTTAATGCGGTCGGTCCTGGCTTCATTGAAACTCCAATGACTGCAAGTATCAGGCAGTCACCGGAATGGCAGGCGATGGTCATGCAGTTGACTCCAATGCAGCGATTCGGTCAACCGAATGAGATTGCCAATGCAGTATTATTTTTAGCGTGCGAGGAATCCAGCTATTTCACGGGCCAAACGCTTTTCCCTAATGGCGGAATGAACGTCAGTTAGGCATGAAATCGTCCTGATAGGCGCTGAGACTTGCCTGGCCTCCGGTGTGCAAGAAAACAATATCGGTCGACTCATCGAAGGCGCCAATATTGATTTGGTCGATGAGGCAGGCGGCGGCTTTGCCCGAGTAAACGGGGTCTAATAAAATACCCTCCAAGCTCGCAAAGAGCCGAATTGCATCCAATGTTTCTTCGTTGGGAATTCCATAGCCCTCGCCGAAGTAGGCGTGATTGACCAAAATATTATCCTGATCCAGAGGTCGGTTTTTAGAGGGGAAAAGTTCCCGCATTTTCTCAAGAATGTCCGAAATACGAGATTTTAGGGCTGAAGGGTTTTCATGGAACACGTTTGTACCAAGAATTTTTGCTTTGTGTTCTAGAAGCTCTGCGCCGAACATCAAGCCCGCTTGCGTTGCCGCGCTAGCAGACGCATGCACAATATCGGTTACACGAAAATTAGCCTGATCTGTAATTTCCTGAAATGCGTGAGCATAGCCCATTGCCCCTATCGGACTCGATCCGCCGGGTGGGATCTCATAGAAGATTTTTCCCTCTTTATTAAGTAGCTCTATAGTTCTGTCTCGACTCTTTTCCAGCTCATCTAGTGGAACAATCGTTAAATTTGCGCCTAAGATTTCATTTAAAAGAATGTTGCCATTGGCTCCATAGTTGGTCGTGGAGTTTCTAACTCTCTCAGTTAATAGCAGGTGGCAATCGATTCCGAATTTAGCGCAGGCCGCCGCGGTTTGCCTCGCGTGATTAGATTGTACGGCCCCATAGGTGATGATTGCCTCTGCATTTTTTGCTATCGCGTCTGCTAGGAGGAATTCGAGCTTTCTTGTTTTGTTACCACCGGTGGCAAGTCCCGAGCAGTCATCCCGTTTGATCCAAATCCTGGGCCCGTTAAGTTCGCTAGTTAAGCGATCAAGAGATTCTAGCGGTGTAGGCCAGAATCCAAGTTGCTTCCTGGACAAGTCACTGCTCCAGTGCTCTGCCATCCTTTCTCTAATTTTGTTCTGCGCCAGTGAAGTGTTAGTCATTGTTAGCGTCTCGAGTTTATCGGCCTAGAGTTGTGCACCGAGGCGGGTTATACAACTCTGAGCAGCTTTGATTCCCTGATTGATATGCTTTCGGCTAATAACTCGTTTCCTCATCGGTAATTTAACCAGGGATTGAATTAGTCCAGCGTTGAAAGCGTCCCCGCAACCGGTGGGATCTTTTATCTCTCCCTTGAAACTAAAAGAGTATCGGCTTGTAGTGCCTCCATTCCTTACTGTTATTGGCTTTTCTCCATCCGTAATGATGATCGTCTTGATCTCCGATATGTCACGACTCATGAATTTTGCCTCGTAAGCGTTGCCGATAAACCAATCCCAGGAATCCGATAACTCAGCAATGTCATTTTGAGAGAGTTGGTCTAAATATTGACCTGGGTTCCAGATTATAAGGGGACGTCTTTTAAGCTTTTTGAAATAAGCGAGCGTGATTCTTGTAAGAGTATGCGGAAAAGGGGCGCAAATCAGGATTTCCACATTTTTTAATTTTTCTTGCAAAGATAAGAGATGTCGCTCCCAGGTTTTGGCTCTAATCGAAGGTCCAGGATAGAACGCGGTGAACTGCTCGCCCTGTGAATCTGTTATTACAAAGCCACGAGATGTCTTCCCTCGCACGCGAATAATCCCATTTAAGGGTACTCCCTTTGATCCGAGACGCTCCACGTAGGGTGCATCGTCTTGCTTCCCAGATATGCTTAAAAGAGTCGAAGCTACCCCAAAATAGGAGAGTCCGACGGCTATGTTTGCGCCGCACCCCCCAAATCTGTTGATTGGTGCATTTATCTTTAGGTTCAATGAATTTTTAGTATCAACTTTCCTCATGCCGCGAGTAGAGGAAATTTGGTCATATGCGATGGATCCTAGCACCGCTATTTTTTCAGTCCGGTCACGCATTTTTTTCATTGAGCACGCGCTTGAGTGCTTTAGCGAGGTAGTTCAGCCTTTTCCTCCAGGGAATGACTCTACTGTTACGAATCTCTGAGATTAGTGAGTATAGGCGAGGATAACCTCTCAGTTGATTCTCAAATTTGGGAGACACTTTCAAAAGGCAGAAAGCGGAAATTGCAAAGAAAACTATGCTCGGCGAGAAGGGCAAGAAGATAGCTACAACACCTGTGATAAAGAATATGATCGATAGGACGCCCAAAAGGCCTTTTGTAAGCATATCGAAAACGCACTGTCGGCTTTACCTTAAGCATAGGGAACTTATAGAAATTTTTGAACAGGAAAAAATTTCCAGCAAGCGTCTTATGCTAGGCTGCGACTTAAGAAGTGCGGCGTGTTTCAATGTTAAAGATAGAGATCTTCTCAGACGTAATTTGTCCCTGGTGTTTTATTGGCAGTAAACGAATAAGAAGAGTCATTCATGATGAAATGCTAGACGGTATAGAGATCGTCCACAGACCGTACCAATTATCTCCAAGGCTTCCCAAGGAAGGCCGAGAACGTCGGCAAGCTACGAAAACCCGTCATGGTGATAACCACGATTCAGCTGAGATGCCCGAACACTTGTTTCAAGAGGCGAGTGAAGAGGGAATTCAGCTCAACTATGAAAAGATCCACTATGTTCCAAACACAGAAAACGTTCATTCGCTCATAGAGCGAGCGCGTCAGATCGACCGGGCAAACGAACTTGTCGATCTTTTTTTTGAGGCTTACTTCTCTTCGGGCCTCGATCTCAGGGAGGATCAGTTGTTGATAGATATTGGAACTAGTATTGGTTTGACTGCTGAGGATGTCACTGGGGCAATAAAATCCCCAGTTCACAAAAAGGAGCTGGTGCACCAACGAGAGCGAGCCGAGGATTTTGGTATTTCTGGGGTGCCTGGCTTTTTACTTGATAATCGTTACGTGATCCCGGGCACACAAAGCGCGGAAACTTTATCTCAAATTTTGCGTAGAGTTCTGGAGAAAGTAGCCTAAAATCCCAGAAAGTCTGGAATTTAATAGGTCTAGAGGCGAGGAATAAGGTGAGTGGGTTTTTTTCAAAAGTTGCTGTCGTGGCGAGCCGAAGCAGCATAATAATAAAAGACAGCATTGTCTTAGTGTCAAAGCATCTCTCCTCCCATGGGGTCTCGGTTTATTTGGATGATCCAACTGCTGTTCTGTTCCCCGATTTAACCACTGAGCGACTATCTACCGAAGAGCTCGGAGAAATGGATTTGGTTGTCGTTGTCGGCGGCGACGGGAGCATATTAGGTTACGGGAGGACACTTTCCGCTGATTCGACACCAGTGGTAGGGGTGAACAGGGGCGGTTTAGGATTCTTAGCCGCTATTTCTCCCGATCAGATAGAAGAAAAATTTGCCGAGATACTCGCAGGCGGTTATTTAGTAGAAGAGCATTTTTTAATTCAGGCTGAAGTCGTAAGAGCAGGAGAAACGGTTGCGTGCCAGACAGCCCTGAATGATGTTGTGTTAGATACTGGTCGATCTGCTCGCATGTTAGAGTTTGAACTTTGGATAGACGATGCTTATGTCTATAACCAAAAATCAGACGGGTTGATTATCGCCACCCCCACGGGGTCGACGGCGTACTCTCTCTCGGCAGGAGGCCCAATCATGCACCCCTCCCTCGATGCTCTCGTAATCGTTCCGATGTTTCCTCATACCTTGACGTCTAGGCCTCTTGTTGTGCCCAGTGACAAGACCCTAAGAGTCAAGCTTCTGGAAAGTGTGGACGACGAGCCACAAGTTAGTTGTGATTCGCAGGTGCACGTCCCTCTTGAGTCAGGTGATGAGCTCATCGTCCAAAGGTTGGCTGCACCGCTGAGGCTTTTATATCCTAGGGAGCACAATTTTTACGAAGCGTGCAGAAGCAAGCTAGATTGGGGCAGTCGACTTGGGGACCGCTCAAAGAACAGCTAATTTCGTGAATAAGCTAAATCTTGGGGGCTATCTACGTCCATAACGATCCCGTAGTCATCGACAGAGATATTCTTGACGTCTTTCTCGTGGCTGGAAATTATCGCTTTCGCCCCAACGTCTCCCTGTATGGAACCAAGAAGAGGAAAAAGATCTTTCGAGAATCCAACCGGATGTCCGACGTCCGGACGTTTTTCAGCTTCTGCAGTGGTCTTTAATTCCGGCGTTAAAACAGGTCGAAGAATCTTCGGATTTTCCGAAATAGCAACTCGCTTTAGCTCCTCCAAAGTTTCCTGTTGAATGAAAGGCATATCCAGAAACCCTAGAAACCCGAAGTCCCAAGCCAGGCTCGAGAATCCGCGAGCGATAGTATGACCCATACCAAGTTCGGCCTTTTCGAACCGAATAACCTCGTCTTGTTCGCGAGCGCGAAAGCTAGGCGCTAGTTTTTCGAGTTCATCTTCCGGCCTAATAACAATTCTCAAACGCTCAAAAGCCATTTGATAGAGGTTGATTGTTGTTCCGGCTAGAGTGTTCCCCCCGAGCCCTGTAACTCTCTTATCTTTACCGAAGCGTTTCGAAAAACCAGCTCCGGCTAAAACCACTCCAACATCCACAATGAAATATCAATCTATGAGTAAACTGCTATTTTAGTGTTATCGGATGGCGCTGCTTTTTTCGCCGAGAGCCCACGTTCATAAGTGATTTCGGCCATGACGGAGACAGCGATCTCGGCGGGTGTTTTGCTGCTGATGGAGATTCCAATCGGGGCATGGAGTCTCTCGATAGACTCTTGCAGTACGCCTAATTCAATCAGCCGTTCTCTGCGTTTTGCGGAAGTTCTCTCTGAGCCCATAGCACCTATGTAGAAAGCTGGGGTGTTGAAAGCCTCGATTAATCCCATGTCGTCGATTCTGGGGTCATGGGTTAGCGCTATGATTGCGCAGGCTTCATCTTTCACATATTGCTTTATAGCATCATCGGGCATTTCGCAGACTTTGCGTACTCCTTCTATTTTCAGACTGTTCAATACTTCCTCGCGTGGATCACAGAGGATTACGCCGTAATCGAGCATTTTTGCGATCTCTGCCACATAAACACTTACTGCTCCTGCTCCGATTATAAAGAGTTGATTCATAGGACCGATTGTATGTTCCAACGTCATGCTTTCCTCATCCCAATGGAGGGATCGAGGAATCTCGCTGTGATTTATGGCTCTCCTGCCTCTTTTCAGCTCTACACGTCTGGTAACCCAGCTTCGTTTGTTCAGACGGTCTAGAATTTGATGTATTTCTGCAAGTTCGGTCTTCGAATTCTCGAGTGGTTCGATGACAATATCCAGGCTACCCCCACAGGGGAGATTAAACTTCTCTGCCTCCTCTAAAGTCTCGCCATAGCGGTGAAATGCCGGCCTTTCGGACGCAATTGATCTCTCGATCAGTTTTTCGATGAGGTCCTCTTCCACACACCCGCCAGACAATGATCCAACTGTCTCTCTTCTCGATGTGCAGGCAAAAAGGGATCCCTCGGGCCTAGGTGACGACCCCCACGTTTTCACTACCGTGGCAAGCCAGCACTTTTTATTGTTGGAAAGCCATAGATCGAGGGTCTTTAAGACTTCTTTATTAAGTGCTTCCATTTAAATTTTTTTAACCAGTACGCTGCTATGTTACTTCATTTTCGAAGTAAAGGTGTTTTAGCCTTCACCTATTCAACCCGGCGTCTCTTATGTGGATAATCAGAAGCCGACGCTTAATATGAATTCGAAAAATAAAAAATTGAAGGATGATTTTGTGAAAGAAGGACAACCCAAGACCATACGCTTAGTTGATTACGAAGCCCCCTGCTATGTGACTCGCGAGACTGATCTAACCTTTGATATCAAGGCGGGAGAGACCAGAGTTTATTCTTCGCTGAAGGTCGAGAGAACCAAAGTTGGTGATTCCGAAATTTTCTTATCCGGCAATCAGGCTGACCTAATATCTGTCAAACTTGATGGGCGTGTTTTGCTGGGCAATGAATACGAATTGTCTGAGGAAGGATTGAGGATTTCTGGCCTATCGGATGAGAGCATCATCGAAATAGAAACATCAATTTGTCCGGAGAAAAACACCTCCTTGGAGGGGCTCTACAAGTCAAGCGGTATGTACTGCACTCAGTGTGAAGCAGAAGGATTCCGAAACATAACTTTTTATCAAGACCGGCCTGATGTGTTATCGAAATTTACGACGACTATCATCGCTGATAACAATCAATATCCGACTCTATTGTCGAACGGCAATCTAATAGCAGAAGAGATGCTGGAGGGCGGCAGAAGAAAGGCAGTCTGGGAGGATCCTTTCCCCAAACCGAGTTATTTGTTCGCTCTTGTTGCCGGAAATTTAGCGGTGCTCGAAGACGAATTCTTGACGATGAACGGCCG
>CEPJ01008099.1_pt1 | contig 16567 bp, 16 predicted proteins | sample 530561 | NCBI WGS metagenome assembly CEPJ01 (sample SAMEA2620404, study PRJEB7988) | marine metagenome | biome: marine biome (ENVO:00000447); feature: surface water layer (ENVO:00002042); material: "saline water (ENVO:00002010), including plankton (ENVO:xxxxxxxx)" | depth 5 m
AAAAGAGATTAAATTATCCATACAGAGCTTGATTGAATTTCAATTAGAAACACAAATGAGAGCGAAGATAAGTGAAGAATACAGTTTATCAGTATTAGAGCCACCATATGTTCCAGAACTTAAATCAAGACCTAAAAGATCTTTGATAGTAATTTCCTTTACATTGATAGGATTTATAATAACTTCTTTAAGTTATTTAATTTTTCATTTTATTAAAATAAAAAAAGATTTAAAAAATCAGTAAAAAATCTATCTTAATTTGTAAAATAGCTTATCTGTAGCTTATGAGTGACATTAAATCCAAAATCTTAGAAAGAGTGAGCTTATTAGAAGCTAACTTAAATGAGATAGAAACAAAAATAAAAGAAATTTCTAATTTAGTAACCTCAGTAATTCAAGAAGGCGGCAAATTGATGTTTTGCGGAAACGGAGGAAGCGCAGCTGAATGTCAGCATATGTCTGCAGAGTATTGTGCTACTTTAGATCATAAAAGACCAAGATCAGGAATAGCATCTATTTCCCTCACGACCGATACCTCTTTTATAACTGCATGGACAAATGATTTTGGGTATAAAAATGTATTTTCCAGGCAAGTCCAAACTTTGGGTAAAAATGGTGATTTACTTTTTTGTTACTCAACAAGCGGCAATAGTGAAAATGTTTGTGAAGCTGCAAAAATTGCAAAGGAAAATCAGATTAAGGTAGTTGGATTTACTGGTAATCATCCTGTGACAAAACTAGAAGATTATTGCGACGAACTTTTCAAATCCCCGAGCAACGAAACTATGTTAATTCAGGAATTTCATACAATTGCTGGCCATGAAATTTGCTTGGAAGTAGAAAGAAAATTATTTTTTAATAAAAAATGAATATTAGAGCTATTCTTTATGACTTTGATGGGGTTATGACTGATAATAAAGTTTTAGTTTCTGAAGACGGAAAAGAGAGTGTTCTTGTAAATAGAAGCGATGGTCTAGCTATATCTTATTTTAAAAAGCTTGAAATTGATCAAGCTATTATTTCCTCTGAGTCAAATAAAGTAGTTAAACAAAGAGCAAGAAAACTAGATATCGAAGTTCATCAAAATGTGCAAAATAAGTATGATTTTGTAAAAAAATTTTTAATTAAAAAAAAACTCAAACCCTCTGAAGTATTTTTTGTCGGAAATGACTTAAATGATCTGGAAGTAATTAATTATTTACCCCAAACTTTTTGTCCCAAAGATGCGAATAAAAAAATTCTAGATTCATCGGCAACTATACTTAATAAAAAAGGAGGAAAGGGTGTTATTATGGCGCTTTACGAACACTTTTTGGAGAACTTCCTTGGATGAAGTATTTATAGTTGGGGAAATAGGAATAAATCATAATGGCGATTTGAAAATTGCTAAGGAATTGATAGATATTTCATCAGAGGCAGGAGCTGATGCTGTAAAATTTCAAAAAAGAACTGTCGATAAAGTTTATTCAAAAGAGACTTTAGAAGGATTTAGGGAAAGTCCTTGGGGCACCACTCAAAGGCAACAAAAAGAGGGATTAGAATTTGGTTTATCTGAATATAAAGAAATAGATAAATATTGTAAAAAAAAGGAAATAGATTGGTTTGCTTCAGCATGGGATTTAGAAAGTCAACATTTTCTAAGGCAATTCAACTGCAAGTATAACAAGGTAGCATCCGCAATGATTGTTTATGAGCCTTTACTTTTGGAAATTGCCTCTGAAAAAAAACATACTTTTATTTCTACTGGAATGGCTTCATTGGAAGACATAGATAATGCCGTAAAGATTTTTGAGAAAGAAAATTGTTCTTTTGAATTAATGCATACTGTTTCAACTTATCCAATGAATGATGCTGATGCTAACTTAAAAATGATAAATACTTTGAAAGAAAGATATAAATGCAAAGTAGGCTACAGCGGACATGAATCCGGAATCGCAATATCAACAGCAGCTTGTGCATTAGGAATATCTTCTTTAGAAAGGCACATAACTTTAGATAGATCTATGTATGGTTCTGATCAGGCTGCATCCCTTGAACCTAATGGCTGGAGAAATCTAATTGGGGCGATAAGGAAAATTCCTCATGCAATGGGAGACGGAGTAAAAAAAATCCTCGATGACGAGCTGAAAATTGCAAAGAAATTAAGAGAACATATCTAGTTTTTTTTAATGACGAAAAGCAATTTTAATAAAGATATTATTGCTATCATTCCTGCAAGGAGTGGTTCAAAGGCTATAAAAGATAAAAATCTATCTTTGTTGGGAGGTTATCCTCTTATTGCTTTTAGTATTGTCCTTGCAAAAATGATCCCTGAAATTAAACAAGTAATTGTTTCAACTGATTCTAAACCTTATGCCGAGTTGGCAGAAAAATATGGAGCAGATGTTCCTTTCATTAGGCCTTCTTCATTGGCAAAAGATTTTTCTTCAGATTATGATTTTATGTCGCATGCAATTAGATGGTATGAAAAAAACGATCACTTACCTGACTATTGGGTCCATTTAAGGCCTACAACCCCTCTGAGAGATTATAAAATTGTTAAAAAGGCAATTAAACTAATCTCTTCAAACAATAATGCAACATCTTTAAGATCTTGCCATTTATCTCCGGAATCTCCTTTTAAATGGTTAAGAAAAAATTCGAGAGGATTTTTTACGAATCTTCTAGGAGATGATACAGACCTCGATAAGTATAATGGCCCTAGGCAAGAGTATCCTGAAGTATTTATTCCCAACGGTTACGTTGATATAGTGAAAACCTCATTTATTAAAAAAAATGAATTATTGCATGGCAATAAAGTTTTAGCTTTTGAAACTCCTTATTCAATAGAAGTTGACTCAAGAGAAGAGTTGGAAATGCTGAATCTTTATTTAAAAAAAAATGGAAGCCCTCTATTAAAAAAATTAAAAAATAAGAATCGATGAGCGGATTTAACTTCAGTCATAAACCAAAACAAGTGCAAAAAGTTTCTTCAAAATATAGGAGGATTAAAACTGAAATTCCTGTTCCTGAAGATTTAGAGATTCTAAAAAAAGCTTACTTGTATGAATCAAGATCTATGCATGGACAGCTTCCAATTGTTTGGGACAGGGCCGAAGATTTTCAAGTATATGATTCTCATGGAAATTGTTGGTTAGATTTTACAAGCACAATCTTCGTTTCAAATGCGGGTCACGCAAATAAAAGAATACTTAAATCGGTACAAAAGGTAATTGATAAACCATTAATACATAGTTATACATATTTGACCAAAGAGAGGTCAGATTATTTAAAACTCCTTATTGAAAAAACTCCAAAACAGTTTGAAAAAGCTTTTTTGTTATCAGCAGGAACTGAAGCCACAGAGTGTGCATTAAAACTAATGCGAGAAAATGGAATAAAACAGAAAAAAAATAGAGGAGTAATAATTTGTATTGAAGGGAATTGGCATGGAAGGACCTTGGGAGCTCAAATGATGAGTTGGAATCCAAGACAAAAAGAATGGATTGGATATCATGACCCAAATATATTTCATATTTCTTTTCCTTATCCATGGAATGAAAAAGTACAAATTAATTCAAAGAAATTTTTTGAAGACTCAATCAAAAATCTTTGCACTTCTGAAAATTTAGATCCAAAAAAAGATATTTGTGGATTTATGTTAGAAACCTTTCAAGGCTGGGGATCAATTTTTTATCCAAATGATTACGTGAAAGCACTATCGGATTTCGCTAAAGAAAACGACATTCTCTTAACTTTTGATGAAATGCAATCAGGATTCGGGAGAACGGGTAAGTTATTTGGATACATGCATTATGATGTTGAACCAGATTTACTTTGTTGTGGGAAAGGAGCAAGTTCTGGATTTCCGCTTGCTATTGTATTAGGTTCTGCAAAGATTTTAGATATTCCAGATATAGGGTCAATGAGCTCAACTCATTCAGCTAACCCTCTTGTTTGTGCTGCAGGTAAAGCAAATTTGGAATGCCTTTTTGAAGATGGATTACTAAAAAACTCTGATTATTTAGGTAAAATTTTTATTAAAAATCTTAACAAAATAAAGGATAGATTTGAAAATCATATCAGTGATGTACAAGGAAAAGGGCTAATTGCAGCATTAATATTTTGTGATAAAAAAAGAAAACCCTTGACTTCCCTTTGCGACCAAATTGCTGAATTATGTCTACAAAGAGGTCTTCTAGTTGTTCACACTGGAAGAGAGTCAATCAAATTAGCTCCTCCCTTATCGATTACAGAGGATGCTTTATTAGATGGGTTGAATGTGCTTGAAAAATCAATAGAAGACATTATTTCAAAAAATAAAAAATGATTATCAATAAAAGACATACTGGTTTAGTTGTTAATAATTTGAGCTTATCAATCAAATTTTATGAAAGTTTGGGGCTTAAAGTTTGGAATAGACAAATTGAAAAAGGTAATTTTATTTCAAAAGTTGTAGGTATAAAAAATGTTGAAATTGAAACCGCAAAGCTAAAGATTCAAGATGGATCCTTACTGGAACTTTTAGAATATAAATCTCCAAAAAAGAAAAATGTCAATTCTCTATACCCATCAAACAGACATGGATGTTCTCATGTTTCATTTACAGTCAAGGATATTGACAAAATTTCAAAATTAATTGTGAGTATTGGAGGTTCTATAGTTAATTTACCCCAAGTATCTGAAAATGGAACACATAAAGTTATGTACTGTCATGATATTGATGGAATCATTGTTGAATTAGTTCAAGAATTATAGATATGGCTGATTACTTAAAAATAGTTTACTCTGAAAAAAGACGTCCCTTTACAGATTATCCCTCTAAATTAGTTAAATACCTTTATGACAAATTTAATTTAAAACCAGGTATGAAAATTCTTGAACCTGGTTGTGGAAGAGGAGAATTTTTAAAAGGTTTCAAAGATTTAGGTTTAGAAGTAACTGGATTAGATATATCTAATGGATCAAGCGAATATTTCATTAAGGAAAAAATGGAACTTGTCATAAGTAATATCGAAGATGAAGAAGGATTGCCTTTTCCAAACGATTACTTTGACATTATTTACAATAAAAGTATGTTGGAACATCTTTATAAACCAGACTTATTTTTAAAAGAAGCGCATAGAATTTTAAAACCCAATGGGAAAATAATTTGTCTTGTCCCCGACTGGGAGTCTAACTACAAAACATATTTCGACGATTTTACTCATAGGACACCTTTTTCTAAACCTTCCTTAGAAGATATTCTAAAACTTACAGATTTCGATAAGGTAAATGTCATAAAATTTAGACAGTTACCGCTAGTATGGAAATTGCCTGTTTTGAATTATTTTTGTGCATTAATAAGTCCTTTTATTCCTGTTAGAGTAAATAATAAATTTTTAAGATGGTCTAGAGAACTTATGCTTTTAGGAAGTGCTGAAAAGCGCTCTTTGTAAATAAAAAATGAATAGCCTTGGATTTATGCAAGGGAGGTTGTCTCCACAGGTAAATGGAAAGATTCAAGCCTTTCCTTGGAAGCATTGGCAAAATGAATTTAAGATTGCTTCAGAAAATAATTTTAAAATTATTGAGTGGACAATTGACCAGGAAAGGTTTTTAGAGAATCCTTTGATGACAGAGGATGGCAAAGCCGAAATAAAAAGAATTTCTAAAAAATATGAAGTAAAAATACCTTCCCTTACGGGAGATTGCTTTATGGAATCACCATTTTGGAAATTATATGGCAAAGACAGAAATGATCGAATAAAAGATTTCTTAAAGATTTCTAAATCTTGTTCAGATCTTGGAATAAATATAATTGTCATTCCTTTAGTCGACGGAGGATCAATAGAAAAGACTGATCAATCGAAATCTTTGACAGAATTTCTTTTTGAAAAAGAAAATTTGTTTATGGAAATGGGCTTAAAAATTATATTTGAATCTGACTTTAATCCAAAAAAACTAAAGAGTTTCATTAAAAATTTTAATCCAGAAGTTTTTGGTATTAACTATGACATAGGTAATAGCGCCTCATTAGATTACAACACAAAAGAAGAGTTATCGGCTTACGGAAATAGAATCTATAATGTTCATATTAAAGACAGAGTCTTATTTGGATCTACTGTTCCCTTGGGAGAAGGTAACGCAAACCTTCCTTTATTTTTTGAAACTCTGTCTAAGCTTGACTATTGTGGAAATTTTATTCTACAAACAGCAAGATCAAAAAATGGTCAACATCTCAGTGATTTGATCAAATACAGAATTCTTATAGAAAAATTAATAAAAAAATATGAAACTTGATCTAAAAGACAAAAGAGTATTTATTTCTGGGTCTTCAAGAGGAATTGGAATGAATATAGCTCTAAAATTTATTGAAGAAGGTGCAAAAGTCATAATAAATTCCAGAAAAATTAAAGATCTTGAAAGATTAGCAAAAAAAAATAGAAATTTTGATTTTATTTCTGGAGATGTTACAAATCCAAAGGATGCAAAAAAAATAACTGATTCAATCTCTAAGAAATTCAATAAATTAGATATAGTTATATGCAATGTTGGCTCAGGAAAATCTGTTCCTCCCGGAAGAGAAAACCATAATGAGTGGCAGAAAATATTCTCAAAAAATTTTTATAGCGCAACTAACTTGATAGAGGCCTCAATTCCTCTCCTAGAAAATACTAAAGGCTCCATTATATGTATATCTTCTATTTGCGGAGTTGAACACATTCCCGGCGCTCCAATTACTTATTCAGTAGCTAAGAATGCTTTGAATGCTTATATTAAGTTTGTGTCTTATCCATTAGCTAAAAAGGGTATAAAAATTAATGGAGTTGTTCCTGGCAACATAAATTTTCCAGGGTCTGTTTGGGATAAAAAAATTAAAAAGAATTCCCGGGAAGTAAAAAAAATGATAAGAGATTCTGTACCATTGAAGAAATTTGGATCACCTGAGGATATTGCTAATTTAGTTGTCTTTTTATCATCTGAACAGAATCAATTCTCGACAGGGTCCTTATTTCTCTCAGATGGCGGCCAAACAAGATCAACATGGTAATGAAAATGCCTTTTGACAAATTTAGACTAGATAAAAAAAATGCGCTTATCACAGGAGCTGCTGGTCTTTTAGGCAGAGAACATGCTTTAGCAATATTAGAAGCAGGAGGTAATGTGGTTTTAACTGATATCTCTAATAAAGAGCTTAATAAAGTTAAAAAAGATTTACAAAAAAAAAATATCATTGGAACCGTAACTTCGTTCAACATGGATGTTACTAGCAAAAAGGACATTTCTAGAGTCTCAAAATTGCTATCAAAATCAAAAAAAAGAATTGATATTTTGATAAATAACGCTGCAATTAATCCTCAAGTAAAAAATAAACTTTCTTCCAAAAATGAATCGAGGTTAGAAAACTTTTCATCATTAAGCTGGGATAAAGAGATTGAGGTTGGATTAAAAGGAGCTTTCCTATGCAGTCAAATTTTTGGATCACTAATGGCATCCGATGGTAAAGGAGGAGTCATATTAAATATTTCATCTGATTTATCTGTAATATCACCAAATCAAAAAATTTATGAAATTGATAATAGACCTCAAAATGAACAACCTGTAAAACCTGTGACTTATTCAGTTATAAAAGTAGGACTAATCGGACTTACAAGATATGTGGCTACTTATTGGGCACGAAATAAAATTAGATGTAACGCTTTATCTCCTGGAGGAGTTTTTAATAATCAAGATGAAGAATTTGTTAACAGATTAAACAATTTAATACCTCTTGGAAGAATGGCTAGAAAAGATGAGTATAGATCTGCAATACAGTTTCTTTGTTCAGATGCCTCATCATATGTAAATGGCCAAAATATTGTTATCGACGGAGGAAGATCAGTTTGGTAAAAACTTTAGTAACTAGCCCTATAGAAACTACATGGCCAGAAAAAGGCAAAGTCATATTTCTTGGTTCATGGTGCTGTCTCTTTAGCAGAAAAGACTATTGGAAAAATTTTGACTATAGCATAGAGGATTTTCACTGGGATGACAGAGGAAAGCTATTGAAAAACTATATTGAGCTTGAAAAAATATATGAAAGTTATCTTTCCGAATTTTCCGAATATTTAAATTTAGTGCACAAGAAAAATTTTTCTGAAAGATTTTGGAGAATTCTAATTGGACCTTGGCTATATTCAAGCATAAATATCATTTATGACAGGTGGTTTATGCTTTCAAAAGTAATTTCAAAAGAAAGCCAGCTTAAAAAGTTTAAATTAAATAATTTTCGAGATTTTTTAGAAGTTTCTGACATGGATGATTTCAATAAAAAAGTTGAAGATGACGAATGGAATGAAGCTTTATATACCCTTTTGATAGAGAAATTCTTTTCTGAGAAAGTAGATTCTATTTATAAGGAAAATTTAAAAGAAAACTTTAAAAAAAATAAAGAAGAATATTCATTAAATTTAATTAAGATGGTTGCAAATTTTTTTGGAAAAATTTTTTCAAGGAATTCAGATGTCTTTATTATTTCACCCTATTTATCCCATCTTGATCGTTTTTCTTTATATATAAATTTAAAACAATTTCCTATATTTTGGTTTCAAACTAAAAAAAAAATAATTTCTCAAAAAAGTTTTAGTTTTAGGGATAAGCCTTTAACATTTTCATGTAAAGTCCTTCCTGATTTTGAAAAGGTTTTAAATGAGACTCTATTAACCTTAATTCCTAAGTCATATCTTGAATCATACGAAGACCTTCTTAATGAATCCCAAAAGCAAGGTTGGCCAGATTCTCCAAAGTCTATTTTCACAAGTAATGCATTTATTTCCGATGAAATTTTTAAATTTTGGGCTGGAACGAGATTAGAAAAGGGAACAAAACTTATTATTGGACAACATGGAGGAAATTTTGGAATGACTCCAATGGCTGTTCACGAATCTCATCAAATAAAAATTTCTGACCAATGGCTGTCTTGGGGATGGGAAGATCCAAAAAACAAAAAAATTCTTCCTGTAGGTAATTTTAAATCTTCTTTTAAAAAGATAAATTATAAAAAGAATGGAGACGCTCTTTTAGTTGGAATGACTTTACCTAGATATAGCTATTATCTGTATAGTGTTCCAATAGCGGGTCAAGTTGAAAGTTATTTGAATGATCAAATAGAATTTGCTAAGTCTTTGCCTGAGAGTATTATTTCAAGACTCAAGGTCAGAACTTATCAATCAGATAGAGGTTGGTCTCAAGAAGATAGATGGAAAGAAACTTTTAATAACAAAATATCTTTTGACGACAATAAAATTCAATTAAGAAAATCTTTAAAAAAGTGTAGAGTTTTCGTGGGTACATATAATGCAACAACCTACTTAGAAACTTTTTCAATCAATATGCCAAGTATTTTATTTTGGAACCCTTATCACTGGGAGATAAATGAAAACGCAAAAAACCTTTTAAAGAAGCTGCAAGAAGAAAAAATTTTTCATAGCAGTCCTAAAAGTGCGGCAAAACACTTAGAATTTATTTGGGATGATGTAGATTCATGGTGGTATAGTTCAAATGTTCAAAATGCAGTTACTGAATTTAATTCAGTCTTTTCTAAAGAAAATCCAAAAGTTTTAGAATCCATTCAACGTTGTTTAGTTTAATTTGAGGTGTTGAAATTTTTAATACATTAAAAAAATCTTTTGAAATTTTGCAATCAAATAAAAAAAAATTACCCCTATTTCTTTTATTATTCTGTCTGTTATCCGTTATTGATTTGATCGGAATAGGTTTGTTAGGACCTTATATTGCACTATTTATGGATTCAGATAACACAGGATATCTAAATATTTTTTTAAATTTACATGATCAATTTTCACTTAGAATTTCCCCAGTAACATTTTTAGGATACCTGTTAATTTTTATTTTTGCTGTAAGAACAATTTCTGCTATTTTCGTAAATAAATTTATTCTTTCATTCTGCAGAGATATTCAAATTTCTTTAAGAACAACGATGATGCATAGATATCAAAAAATGAGCTATGAACAATTCATATCAGAAGATAGTTCAGATGCAATAAATAATATTGCCATTTTAACTATGTACTTCACTAACAACGTACTTTATGGAACTCTAAAAGCTTCAGCGGAATTATTACTTGCAATATTTATAGTTTCATTCTTATTTTTTGTGAATCCTTTATTAGTTTTTTTACTTTTTGGTATTTTGTTTTTATTGGTTTTTGGATATAGCAACTTTTTTAAAAATTTGATGAACTCTTACGGAAAAAAAATTAATTCTGCAAACTCAAACGCTGTTCAAGCAGTTAGTCAATCTTTAGCGGGTCTTAAAGAAGTAAGAGTTCTCGGAAAAGAGGGTTTTTTTCATGAACGGCTTAAAAGGAACGCAACTCAATATGCAACTTTGCATGCAAATTCATTACTAGTAACTACTGGTTCTAAATACTTTATTGAATTTTCCGTAATGACTTTTTTTATAGTGACAGTTTCTGCTTCTTCAATTTTGATTTCTAGTAACACAGCAGATGTGTTTGGTGTGATCGGAATGTTTGCTTTTGCTGCAATAAGACTCTTGCCCGGAGTTACTGTGGTATCTTCTGCGGTACTTCAATTGAGATCCCAGAAAAATACTGTTGATAGACTATATGAGACAATAGAAAATCTAGATTTGAAAATTAACTCTAAATTCCATGAAGATGAGCCATCAAAGATAAGGGAATTACCCTTAAAGGAATTCAAATCAATTTCTCTAAAAGATGTATCTTATAAATATCCAACTTCAAAAAAATTAATTTTGAAAAACCTTAATATGAAAATAAATAGAGGGGAATCGATAGGAATTATAGGTTCATCTGGTTCAGGAAAAACAACTTTAATAGATATTTTATTGGGTCTTTTAGAACCAAATTCGGGAAAGATCATGATTAATGATCATCCTTCTTCGAAAGTCATGGATTCATGGAGAAATCTTACAGCTTATATCCCTCAGGAATCACTCATGATCAACGAAAGTCTTGTTTCTAATATTGTCCTTTCTGACGAATCATTTGATCTCTCGGAACACCACCTTTCAGAAACAATAAACAAGGCTCAATTGACAGATGTTGTTTTAAATTTACCTGATGGAATGGAATCTAATTTAGGGGAAGGGGGTATAAAGTTATCTGGAGGTCAAAGGCAAAGAGTTTCTCTTGCAAGAGCAATCTTTCACTCTAGAGAGGTTTTGATTTTTGACGAAGCTACAAGTGCTTTGGATACAGATACTGAAGAGGAGGTTATGCGCGAGATAAGAAGGATGAAAGGGACAAAAACTCTTATTCTAGTTGCCCATAGAATAGATACTCTCAAATTTTGTGATCACATTTTTGAACTTAAAAATGGTTCAATTATAAATTCAGGATCTCCTCGAGAAATTTTAGGTAAAATAAACTAATATTTCAGGCTTCTATGTGGAATTCTTTAGCAAATAATCCGCTAATTCAAATATTTATCGCTCTGGTGGTATTGATTTTGTTTTCTTTTGACAGAAATTTGCTCATAACACAATTCCTTCTGGGAGGAAGGAGTAATATATGGGCCATAACCACAGTCACAATTTTTTTTCTTTCTTACATTGTTCTTTTCTTAACTATTTTAAGAGGAAAACTTACCATAAGAGATTCTCATAAAGGATTACTTCTTGTTTTATTTATTCTTGCATTTTATTTTCTATTACATGAATTAATTTTCAGGGATTCCTTAGTATCTGCTAAATACAGTATTTTTTTATTCTTAATTGGTATCGCGTTATGCTTAAGATATAACTTCTTTTTTATTTTTAAAATTTTAGGGTATCTGGGCGGAATCATTTCTTTGCTTTTAATTTTGCAGCAAGCTGCTCTGTATTTTGCAACAAGCGGAAATATTAATGAATTTGATATTGTCATTCGTGGCGAGGAATGGGGGAGGCCAGTAGTATGTGATTATGTTGCTCCATTTGGACTCGGTCTAATTGAGAGATGTGCAGTTGGACCTGAGTTCATGATAGGAGATTTCATAATTAACAGATCCATATTTTTTTCAACTGAGCCAAAGTATGCTGCCTCAATTCTTCTGGTAACTTTTTCTTGCCTTTTAATCTCACCAGCAAGATCTTTAGGTAAAAATCTTTTCATCTTTTTCTATTTCATTGCCTTTTTACTAATACTTTCTGCAAGCGCTTTTTTCATATTAATTTTTTCTTTTTTGATTTTGTATTTAAATTTTATAGGAGCGAAACTTTATTCAGCGATTGTTTTTTTAGCTCCTCTTTACATCCTCCCGGCTTTGATAGAATTTCTTCTTAATCTTTCTGGACAAGAAGGTTATCTTTTTTTTCGTTTATTTAGTGCTTCTACCGATATCGGTACAGGAGTGTTTGACATATCTCTATTTGGAGAATCTTTTGGTCAATCGTGCGAAGGTCAACTTTGTAATGATGTTGGATTGCTGGGTAATTTAACATCCACATATGGGTTTATAGGCTTTCTACTTTTTTGGTTATTTTTTTACAAAATTACTTACTCAATGTTTGAGTCTTTTAAAGATCAAAGAGTTGATAAATCTTTAAAGCTTGGCATGATGATTTTGTTAAATACTTATGTAATTTTTAACATTTACTTTTTTAGTGACATTTTTAACATGTTTGGCTTATTTATAATTTTAACAATTATCTTATTGCCTACGTATTTGTATGAAAATTACTCATCTGAGTTATCAACAAACAATCAAGTTCCAGAGAAGGTTTATTAGAATGAGTAAGATTGTAGTTTTTGGAGGAAGCGGATTTATGGGCTCTCATGTAGCAGATGCTTTATCAAATGAAAGTCATGAGGTAATTATCTTTGATTCTGAGCCTTCTGAATATATCAAAGAGAATCAAAGTCAATTTTTAGGAAGCCTAGAAGATCTTGATGCAGTAAAAAATGTGATATCAGGATCAGATGTTGTTTATAACTTTGCCGCATTGTCAGATCTGAATGAAGCCATGGACAGGCCTATAGAAGTTACAAAAAGTAATATTTTAGGTAATTGTAATATATTAGAGGGATGTAGACTAAATTCGGTGAAGCGTTTTATTTACGCAAGCTCAGTTTATGTTAATAGCAGAGAAGGAGGTTTTTATGGAGTAAGTAAAAAATCTGCTGAGTTATTTGTTGAAGAGTATTTAAGAGCATTTGGATTAGAATTTACAATTCTCAGATATGGATCTCTTTATGGTCCAAGATCAAACAACAAAAATGGGTTAAGAAAGATTATCTCAGATGCTATACAAAATAATTCTCTTACTTATAACGGAAATAAGGACGCTATTCGAGAATATATTCATGTGAGAGATGCTGCAAGAGCATCTGTGAAAGCTATGGAAAAAAAATATAAAAACAAGAAATTAATCTTAACTGGTCACCAGCCTATAAAGGTAATGGACTTATTGAAGATGCTTTCAGAAATGATGAATTTTCCTAAAAAATCTATAAATTTTATCAACGAAGAGTACAAAGGACACTACATACAAACTCCTTACCATCATGATCCAGATTTAGCTCAAAAATATATTCCTGATACTTTTATAGATCTTGGAGAAGGGCTTTTGGAATTAATTCAGGAATGTAGTAAACAAAAGTAATAAAAATGAACAGATTGGAAAAAATAAAAAAAATAAGGAACAAATTAAGCATAGGCGAATATTCTCTTGGTAGTTGGATACAAATTCCAAATGCATCCATTGCAGAAATTATGGGTTCTGCAAATTACGATTGGGTAGCTGTTGACCTCGAGCACGGTTCTATTTCTATAGAAATTCTTCCAGATTTATTTAGAGCAATCGAACTTGGAGGAACTTTACCTTTAGCAAGACTTGCGCAATCAAGTGCAAAAGATTGTAAGCAAGCTTTAGATGCTGGAGCAGGTGGAGTAATTGTTCCAATGATTGAATCAGCCAAAGAATTAATTGAGGTAAAGCATAATTCCTCTTGGCCTCCCTCTGGTAAAAGAGGAGTAGCTTTCTCAAGAGCTAATCTTTTTGGAGGTTTTTTTGAAGATTATATAAAAGAGGCTCAATCACCTCTATTGGTGGCTTTGATTGAAACACATAAAGGAGTTGAAAACATAAATGAGATTCTTGATGTAGAAGATCTTGATGCAATTATGGTCGGACCATATGATTTGTCAGCTTCTCTTGGAAAAACAGGTAAATTTGAAAGTAAAGAGTTTTTAGAGGCTTTAGAAAAAATCTCAGACTCAGCAAACGCAAAAAAGATTCCATTCGGAATGCACATCATAGAACCTTCTAAAACTGAATTAGAACAGAGAATAAATGAAGGTTATAAATTTATAGCTTACTCAATGGACAGTGTGATGTTGAGGGAAAGTGCAAACTTAGAAATCTTCAAGTAAGTTTTATTTTATATGAAGATTTTGGCAATTATTCCAGCGAGAATGGGAAGCAGTAGGTTTCCTGGAAAACCTCTAGCTCTTATAAACAATAAGCCAATGATTGGTCATGTTTATGAAAATATCAGTGAGTGTAAAATTCTGAACAGAACAGTTGTTGCAACTTGTGACCAAGAAATTAAAGAATATATCACTAGTATCGGGGGAGAAGCCGTTATGACAAGTAACTTACATGAGAGAGCCAGTGATAGGGCTGCTGAAGCCCTTGTATTTCTTGAAAAGAAATACAAAACTAAATACGACATAGTTGTTATGGTGCAAGGCGATGAGCCTATGACAGAAGCAAAAATGATCGAAGAAGCTTTAAGGCCAATGATAGAAGATCCCTCGATTAACGTAGTAAATCTAGTAGCAAAAATAAAAGATTCAAATGAGTTTTTTGATAAAAACTGTATCAAAGTAGTGATGGATAAAAATGAAGATGCTCTTTATTTTTCAAGAGAGCCCATACCACATCAAAATCATAAAAATCACATTCAAATGAATAAACAAGTATGTGTAATTCCTTTTAAAAGAAAATTTCTTTTTGATTATCAGAATATGGATCCTACTCCTTTAGAGATTGCGGAATCTATAGACATGATGAGAGTTCTCGAAAATGGTTTCAAAGTAAGAATGGTTCCAACTTCTTATAATACTCATGCAGTAGACACTGAGGACGATTTAAAAAAAGTTGAAAAACTAATGGCTAAGTAGCTATTAATATTTACATAAAAATTTGAAATGTACTGTTTATGGGATCAAGATTTTTCTCCTGATTATGACGAAAAAATAAATTTTATTTTTTGGAATAATCCTTTTGATGTAAAGAATAGGTCTTTATGCTTAGTCGATCTATTAGAGGAAAATGCGGATAAATTTAAGTCTGAGTTTCTTCATTATATCTACAGGCTCGGAAAAGCAAAGTTAAATAATAAATCAATAATTGAAATTTTAACTTTTAGCGCAAATTTTAGTTTTTGGTGGATGACTCCAATTGCTGAAAAAAGCAATTGGGCTAAATCTCCTCAAATAAATAATATTTTAAAATTGATGGCATTTAAAAATTGGCTTGATTCAAATGATTGTTCTGAGTTGTTAATAAATACTAATAATCAAAATCTCTTATCTTCATTTGAACAACTTTGTAAATCAAAAGGCATAAAATTAACAAATATAAACAAGAAATCCTATCTAATTTCTTTTGCTACATTCGAATTTGGAATGAAAATATTTATCTTTTTCCAATCTATAATTTGGCTTATTAGAGAAGTATTAATTTCCCTTATATTTTCCTTTCAAAAAAATAATTTCTGGATGAATTCAAAGCCGGAAGTAACCTTTATATCTTATTTGGCTAGAAAGGACGTTTTTCAAAGAGGAGAATCATTAAAAAATAATTTCTATTGGGGGAATCTTCCAGAGCATCTTGAAAATAAAAAAATTTCCTCAAATTGGATTTATCTTCCCAATAGAAATATAAGTCTCATAAAGACATTAATCTTTTTTCGAAATCAAAAAAAAGGATTTACAGAAACTAATCACGTAAGCATTTTGTCCTTTTTTAGAATGAAATTACTTATAAGTATTTTTAAGAACTATCTAACTATTTTTAAAAAGTCTGATCTGGTTTTAAATGTTTTAGAAAAGGAAAGCTTTTATCTCTGGCCTTTAATGAAAGAAGATTCTATAAAATCGTTTTATGGAATTGGGATAATTAAAAATTTATTTTACTTTTCTCTTTTTGAACAAGCCTCAAAAACCTCACCCAAATTTAAAAACTTAATATATCTGTATGAAAATCAACCTTGGGAGCTTGCTGCAGTAAATTTTTTTCGAAATAAAGCAGAAAATGTTATTGGCTTTGCTCACTCGACTATCAGATATTGGGATTTAAGGTACTTTAGTGATCCTTTACTTTATGTTAACGAGGAAGAAAATTCTCTTCCATCTTTCAGAAAACTTGTCGTACACAGTGAAATAGATAAAAAAAATTTATTGAATTCTGGATTTCCCGAAGAGAAATTAGAATTTGCTGAATCTCTGAGATATCTATATTTAAATGACTATCTATCAAAAAATTATAGAAAAGAAAAAGTTAAAACTCTTTTGGTTCTTGGGGACTATCTTCAGTCCGATACCAATTTTTTATTAAGCTTAGTGAATTCTC
>CEPJ01075522.1_pt1 | contig 16450 bp, 17 predicted proteins | sample 530561 | NCBI WGS metagenome assembly CEPJ01 (sample SAMEA2620404, study PRJEB7988) | marine metagenome | biome: marine biome (ENVO:00000447); feature: surface water layer (ENVO:00002042); material: "saline water (ENVO:00002010), including plankton (ENVO:xxxxxxxx)" | depth 5 m
TTTCCAGAAAATCTTGAGCATTTTGAACCATATTTAAATGCATGTTTGAAAAGGTTCCCTATATTAAAGCAAACAGGAATTAGAAAATTTTTTGCAGGTCCTGAATCTTTTACACCAGATACAAATACTTTATTAGGCGAAGTACCAGAAGTTAAAAATTTTTTTGTTTGTTGTGGTTTAAACAGTATTGGAATAGCCAGTGCTGGTGGGGTTGGAAAAGTTACTGCTGAGTGGATGATGAATGGTTTTACGAATGAGGATATTTTTAGTTACGATATCAAGAGATTTCAAAAATTTCATTCAAAAATCAATTTTATAAAAGAAAGAATTACTGAAACACTTGGAGATTTATATGGAATGCATTGGCCTTATAAACAACATAAAACTTCAAGAAATATTAAAACTTTACCATATCATGAATTGTTAATAGAGAATGGAGCATGCTTTGGAGTATCTGGAGGTTATGAAAGACCTATGTGGTTTTCTTTAAATAAAGATAAACCTGAATATAAATATAGTTATAATTTTCAAAATTGGTATCCATCTGCAGAATTTGAAACTAAAAATTGTAAAAACAATGTTGGAATTTTTGATTTAACTCCGTTTTCAAAATTTGAGTTAAAATGCAAAAATGCTCATGAGTTATTACAAAAAATATTTACAGCTAATATTAAAAATAATAAAGGTAGCTGCACATATACCCAGATGTTAAATCCTGATGGAGGGATTGAAGGAGATGTGACAGTAGTATGTTTAGAAAAAGATTATTATAGAATAATTAGCTCTGCAAATACAAGAGAAAGAGATAAATTTCATATAAATAAATATTTAGATAATAATAAATTGAATGATGTTACTGATAAATATTGTGTATTAGGAATATTTGGTCCAAAAAGCAGAGATCTCATGTCAAGATTGTGTTCATCAAATTTTTCAAATGAAAATTTTAAATTTGCAACTGGAAAAGAAATAAAAATCAATTCTAAATCAATTTGGGCTCAGAGAATTTCATATGTAGGAGAATTAGGTTATGAATTATATATTAATGTCAATGATGCTAGAGACATATATCAAACAATAATAGATAAGGGAAAAATATTTAATATTTCTAATTGTGGTGTCCATGCAATGGATATAATGAGAATGGAGAGTGGGTTTGTGCATTGGGGCCACGATATATCACCTGAAGAAAATCAGTATCAAGCTGGATTAGATTTTACAATTAATTATAAAAAAAACGTAGAATTTATTGGTAAAGCCGCGTTATTAAAAATTAAAGAAAAAAAAATCGATAAACGACTTTTAATGTTTGTTTTAGAAAATAATAAACCTGGTGAGCCCCTAATGTTACATGACGAACCTATATATGTTGATGATAAAATTATAGGAAGAACTACCTCAGGAAATTACTCATTTAATTTTAAAAAAAACCTTTCCTATGGATATGTAAATTCAGGAAATACAATAGAAATACTAAAAAATAAAAAAATATTTATTGAGGTTGAAAAAATCAAATATCAAGCAAATATCTTAGAGAAACCCTTAAATTCTAAAAATTTTAAGACTCTATAATTAAATTTATTCTAAAGAACAATTTTGGTTGAAATAATACTTTCCATATAGTTTAATAAAGCTTTAAAAAATGGACAAACACCAAAATTATAATACCCAGGGAACAACTTTAGAAAAACATTCAAAAGGATTAAACCAAAAAAATAAAGTTGATATAAACGTGTTGTTAAACCGTGTAAGGACAGATAAAAAAAAAGAGAAATTAGAAAGCCTTTTATTTTTTGGGTTTATTTCACTAGCTGTAATTGTCACAGGCATTATTGTATCTTTATAAAAAATACTTAGTTATATAAAATAATTCTATGTCAAATTTCTTTAAAAACAGTGAAATAGATATTTCAAAGGCAGAAAAAATTGTTTCCGAAACTTTAAAAAATTGTGATGATGGTGAGCTTTATCTCGAAGATACTAAATCTGAGGTAATTGTCTTAGACGACAACAAAATTAAAAGTTCTGACTATTCAACTGACTTAGGATATGGATTTAGAGCTGTAACAGGAGAGATTATCGCTTATTCACACTCAAATGAAATTTCGGAAAAATCGCTCGTAAACTCTAGTCAAAATTTAAAATCCTCGCTTAAAAATAAAAAAGGGACTTACAATTATGAAATAAAAAATACAAACCAAAAATTTTATGGAGATACTGATCCTGTTGAGGAAAAATCATTAAAATCTAAAATAGATATTTTAAATGAAATAAATAGTTATGCTCGTTCCAAAGATAGTTCTGTTAAGCAAGTAACAGCAAATTTTATTGGGGAGAAAAAAAATGTGGAAATATTAAGAGCTGGAGGACAATTATTAAAAGATGAAAGACCACTAGTACGATTTAATGTTTCTATAATGGTTGAGAAAAACGGAAAAAAAGAAACAGGTGTATATGGGGTAGGTGGTAGACAATCTTATGATGTTTATCTTAACGATGATAATTGGAAAAAAGTTTGTGATGAGGCTTTTAGAATAGCAACAACAAACCTTGACAGCAAACCTTCTCCAGCAGGAGAAATGAAAGTTGTGTTAGGCCCGGGATGGCCGGCTATTCTAATTCATGAGGCTGTCGGACATGGTTTGGAAGGAGATTTTAATAGAAAAAAAACATCTGTATTCCATAATTTAGTCGGTCAAAAAGTTGCAAGTGACGGAGTAACTATTATTGATGATGGAACACTAGATAAAAGAAGAGGAAGTTTAAATATTGACGATGAGGGCACACCAACAGAAAAAACTGTTCTAATAGAGAATGGAATATTAAAAAATTTCATGCAGGACAGATTAAATGCAAGATTGATGAATACTAAATCCACTGGAAATGGACGAAGAGAAAGTTACAAACATATAGTTATGCCAAGAATGAGGAATACTATAATGTTAAATGGAGATAGGACACAGGAAGAAATGATAAAAAGTGTAGATAAAGGAATTTTTGCTGTGAGTTTCGGTGGTGGTCAAGTCGATATTACATCAGGTAAATTTGTTTTTAATTGTACAGAGGCTTATGAAATAAATAATGGAAAAATTGGTTCTCCACTGAAAGGCGCAACTTTGATCGGAGATGGACCTTCATCATTAAAAGAAATTTTGATGGTAGGAAACGACATGAAGCTGGATCCTGGAATTGGCACATGTGGGAAAGCAGGACAAGGTGTTCCAGTAGGAGTCGGTCAACCTTCGCTTTTAATAGATAAAATGACAGTAGGTGGTACTAAAATTTAAATAGATGATAAAAGAGGAAAACTATTTAAAAAAAATTGCAGAAACTTGTTTAACTCAATCAAAAAAATTAGGATCTTCAGATGCTAGTGTTGTTGTGATGAATGCTATATCTGAGAATGTAAACATCAGAAATAAACAGCTTGATGGATCAGAAAGATCAGATAACCTGGCAGTAACTTTAACTACGTATATTGGAAAAAAGAAAGCTTCAATTTCTTCATCAAATTTAAACGAAAAAAATATATCCAAACTTGTTAATAGGTGTGTTGAGGCTACAAAAATAACACCAGAAGACGAACACAATTCTTTGCCTGAAAAAGAGTTGCATTATACGGGCGATAAAGAATTAGAGTTATATGATGAAACACATTTAGATAATGAAAAAAAAATTGATTTTATAAAAGAAGCTGAAGAATATGCATTTGAAAGTGACAAAATAGTAAATACTAATGGGTCGGGATTTAGTCAAAACAAATCTAATTTTATTTTAGCTAACTCAAATGGATTTATGGATGGTTATAAAACTTCACAATTTACCGCATATTGTGAAGTTGTTTCGAAAAGCAACGGCTCTATGGAGAGAGACTACGAATACACCACTAAAAGATTCTTCAGTGATTTACTTAAACCGGAAACTATAGGAAGAAATGCTGCAAAATATGCAATTAATAAATTAAACCCAAAAAAAATTAAAAGCGAAAAAATAAGTATTATTTTTGATAAAAGAATTTCAAAAAATTTTTTAACAAATTTTGCAGGCGCAATTAGCTCTAGTGCTATAGCAAAGGGTACAACCTTTTTAAAAGATAAGATAAACAATCAGGTATTTAATAAATCAATAAACATTATTGATAGAGGAAATATAATAAAAGGTAATGGATCAAGATATTTTGATAGTGAAGGAGTAAAAGTAGACAATCTCGAGTTGGTTAAAGATGGTGTATTAAAAGATTATTTAATAGATAGTTATAATGGAAAAAAAATAAATAGAAAATCAAATGGTAGATCCAGTGGAACAACAAATTTATATTTTGAGAATGGCGAATTATCGTTTGAGGATTTAATTAAAAGTGAAAAGAAAATTATTTATGTTAATGAAACCATTGGAAGAGGTGCAAATTTAATAACTGGTGATTATTCAGTTGGTGCCTCAGGCACTATGATCGAAAATGGTGAATTTATGTATCCTGTGAGCGAAATAACTATTGCTGGTAATTTTAATGAAATGTTTCAAAACATTACTTTAGCTAATGATTTAGAATTTAAATATTCTACTAATTCACCAACTATTCTTATTAACGGAATGACAGTAGGTGGAAAATAAAATTATATGTTGGCAACAGATATACTTTTAAGTATCGCAATTGTTGGTATTTATACAATGGTTCATATTTATTTAAGAACTGAATATAAAAATACAAAAAAGATCATAATTCTTTTCATTGAGGGTTTTGTTATAGCAACCATTATAACAGGATTTTTGTACTATATTATTAAGCATATTGCTTCGTAAACTTTAAAATAGTATATATCTTTTAAATCTAATGGCGGGGTAGCTCAGTTGGTTAGAGCGCGGGACTCATAAGCCCGAGGTCAGTGGTTCGATCCCACTTCCCGCTACCAAATTTGTAATTTTTTTAAGGAAAATTTAAGAGCATTTAAAATTAAGTTAATTTCTGAATTTTTAAGCTCAGGATATAATGGAAGACAAAAAATACCTTTTGATTTTTTATAAGAATTACTTAGATTTTTATTTGTTTTAAAGTCTTTAAAATAAGCTTTCATTTTATTAATTGGATATGGGTATATTGATCTAGTTTGAACACCTTTATTGAGCATATATTTCATGATTTTCTTTCCTTTCGGATGATAAATAGTAAATAAATGATATACGTGAGTCTTATTATTTCTTTCATTAGGTAATAACAAGGTAGAATTAGATAAAGACTTTATATATTTTTTAGCAATTAATCTTCTTTTTTTTATATTTTTATCTACAGATTTTAATTTGATATTTAAAATTGTTGACTGAATTTCATCAAGTCTAGAGTTGATACCAGGTTCGTTTGCGTAGTACTTATTATTAAACTTATTTTTTTTATTACTAGTTTCTATGCCATAAAATCTAATTCTTTTTGCTTTTAAATAAAGTCTTTTGTCATTTGTTAATATCATTCCACCGTCACCATAGGTTCCAAGAATTTTTGTTGGATAAAATGAAAAACAGCCAAAAGATCCAAATGTACCAGCAAACTTATTTTTGTACTTAGCTCCCTGAGCTTGTGCACAGTCCTCAACAATTTTAATTTTATATCTATTTGAAATTTTTATTATTTCGCTCATATCACATGTTTGCCCATATAAATGTACAGGTATAATAGCTTTGGTTTTTTTTGTAATGGCACTCTCAATCATATCTTTATTAATCAAGTAGTCCTCACCAATATCAACTAATTTAGGTTTCGCACCTGCAGATTTAATTGCTGATATAGTAGGAATAGCTGTATTTGCCGCTGTAATTACCTCGTCACCTTTTTTTATACCAATTGATAACAAAGAGATTAATAGAGCATCTGTTCCACTACCACAGCTAATTGCAAATTTTGATTTATATTTTTTAGAAAAATTATTTTCAAATTTTATTTGCTGATCTCCAAAAAATAAATTACCTTTCTTAAGAGTCTTATTTATAGCAGACAATATTTTAGAATTATTTTTTTTATATTCTCTGGTATACGACCAAAATTTTATCATGATATTATCTTTTTAAATTTTCTAATATTCATAGATGTATCTAACTTTGTTATTTTATTTTTTTTGGTTAAATATATTCCCTTAATATTCGGGTTAAATTTTTTGACAAATTTATAAACAGATTGTGATTTTCCACCAACATTTATAATACCTTTTTTAGTGTATAATTTTGGCAAAAGCTTAGCTATTTCCTCGTGAAAAATAAAATTGGTAATCAGATTTTTGTAGGCCGATTTGTGAATAAAAGGGTTTTCTGTCATGCAAATTCTTAAAATTAAAGAATTTTTATACATCTGAACTGCTGATTCCCCACCAAGTTTAGACCAAGCATAACTGTTAATTGGTTTAATTGAAGAGTTTTCATCATAATTCCCCTTTGTTCCTGGATAAATATAATTCGTTGAAAAGTAAATTATTTTTATATTCAGTTCTTCACAAATACAAACTAGATTTGATGTTCCGATTATATTTGTTTTAATGCTTTTAGAAATTTCTTTATCATGTATATCCATTGGTCTTGATAAAGCTGCACAATGAATAACTAAATCTGGTTTATGTTTTTTAAAGTATTTTTTTAAAGAATTATATTTTAATATATCAAGTGTTTTTCTTGATGGATATAAATATTTCTTATTATTATGTATTTTTCTAAAAGTTGACCCAAATCTTCCTGAACCTCCAGTAAATATTATTTTTTTATAGTTTGACATGTGAAATCCACTTTACTTTTTTAAAAATTTTTTTTTCTTTTTTAAAAATTTCTTTTTTATGATTCCAAGCTAAGAGATATACGATATCAGGCAGGTTATTATAAAAATGTTTCATAGAAACTATAGGTATATGTGTTCCAGGGGAAAACTTTCCAATTTTTTCCTTTGTAGTATCACAAATAAAATCAATTAATTTGTTATTTATATTACAATAATTGAAAACAGTTGTACTTTTTGATGTAGCTGCATAACCAGCAATTGTTTTATTATTTTTTTTTAAGTTTTTTAATTTTTTAATAAGATTTTTTTTAGATCTTTCACATTTGCTTTTAAACTTTAAACATCCTTTAATATTATCAATATTATATTTTTTCTCATATTTTAATATTTTATTAACATTATTTTTTATTTTTCTTCTTCCTTTTCTTGATATAACGTATCTCATAGATCCACCATGAGTAATCTGCGGAATAGCGTCTATTAGCTCAAAATTAAATAACTCAAATATTTTTTTTATTGATGATACAGAAAATATAAATATATGCTCATCATATATTTGATCGTATGATCCCTTTTTATACATTGACCCTAGATATGGTTCTTCGAATATAAACAATCCTTCTTCACCTAAAAGATAATCAACAGATTTTATGAGATTTTTTAAATCAGGAATATGACAAATTGCATTAGCTGCACAAATTATATTAACTTTATTTTTGATCTTTTTGTTGCTTTTTACACTATTTAAATTAAAGAAATTATTGATTGTATTAATTCCCTTTCTTTTCGCTAAATTCGCAACATTTTTAGATGGTTCATAACCGTAAATTTTAATATTTTTTTTCTTAAAATTAAGTAGAAAAGTGCCATCATTAGAACCAATCTCAACTAAATATTTAAGATTTTTACTATAATTTTTGATTATCCAATCGGCATAACTTTTAAAATGTTTAATCATTGATAAAGAACTTCCTGTAAAAAATGGATATGTTTTATTAAACATTTGTTCAGGTTTTGGATGCTCATTTATTTGAAACAAAGATAATTTTTTAGAAAAACCAACTTCCATGTTAAAAAAAAACTCTTTTTTAAAATCTTTTTTATGCAGAAAACCATTAGCGATTGGCATTTTTCCAAATGACATAAATGGTTTCAACTTTTTTCCAGTAATTTTACATTTCATTAAATATTATCCAAAAGTTTAATGGTATCTTTAACATCACTATCTATACTATTTTTTAATTTTAATCCCTTCTTTCTAATTTTGTTATTACTTACATGATAAGATAATTGATTCATTATAGGACTGCTTATGTAATTAACTTTAATATTTTTTTTATACTTTTTTATTTTATCTAAGATATGTTTAACAGTGAAGTTACCAGATAAAATGTTATATTTTTCATTATTAAATAAATTTTTATCTATACAAAATTTAAAAGCCATAAATGCATCTTGCAATGAAAGATAGGGTCTAAATTGATTCATTGCGGTTTTATAAACAGTGATGGGTTTTTTTATCGACGCTAAAAAACAAAATTTGTTAACTGCAGTATGGAATCTCATTCCAGGAGATATACCCGCTATAGTTCCAAAACGTAGAATGACAAATTTTATTTTTTTTTTATTCTTGCTTAATATATTCTCTTCTATAAGTTTTATATCCGCATAAGGAGATTGTGGCTTTAAAAATTTTTTTTCGCAATCTTCGTCTACTATATTTGTCTGTTTTCCATAAACACTTGTTGATGATATATGAATTAATTTACATTTATTTTTGATACAATAATTTAATACATTTTTAAAACAGCCTAAATTGTTGTCATACATTTTTTTTTTATCTTTAAAACTATTCTCAGCATTGGTCATAGATGCTAAATGAATAACATAATCAATTTTGCCAATTTTATTTAAACTTTTTTTATCATTTAGATTGCTCAAATAAAATTTAATCTTATTTTTCTTTTTATTATTGAATAAAGAGTTATGTCTACCAAATTCTAAATTATCTATTAGCACAGTTTTTTTAATTTTTTTAATTTTAGGAAGATTTTGAACCACATAACTTCCGATATGACCACAGGCTCCAGTTATTAGTAAATTCATATTACTTTCGTTTTATTATATTAAGAAACTTTTTATAACTTGTTATATAATCGCTATATTTATATTCTTTATCGCAAAAAACCATAATTATACATTGATTTGTTAAAAATTTAACTTTTATCCATGTAAGTGGCTTAGAAAGAAAACCAAAATTTTTTTTATTTCCTAATATCAATTTTGATTTGTTGTTTTTGTTTTCGAAAGAAATTTCTACACGACCAGATATAACCACTATATACTGTTTACAAGTGTAATGAGCATGTTTAGCCCTAACATAACCTTTCTTGCCGTAAACTATAAAAATCCTTTTAGGCTTAAAAGGTAGATCTTTCTTGAACGAAAAAGGAATTAAATTTCCACTTTTTTTTTTATATATTTTAAATTCTTTTTCTGTATATAAGGTCATATATTAAAATGAATAGCTTTAATTGGATTAATTACAATAATAATATTCAGCTATTAAAAAAAATAAATAATCATAATAAAAAAAATAAGTTTAATTTAATTGAGGAAGGCATTTATAATCATATTAGAGATATTTTTTGCTTAACAATTATATCAATTAATAAAAAAAATAAGCAAAAAATAAGAGTATTGGATTATGGAAGTAATAAAATTGTATACGCAAATTTGTTAAATAAGATAAATATTAAGAATTTTGAATTTTATATTTATGATCCATTTACTAAATATAATTATAAAAAAAACAAGAATTTTGTTGTGTTTAAAAACGAAAAAATTCTCAAACTATCGTGGGATATAATTAATTTTGGATCATCTTTACAATATTTAAAAGATCTTAATATGTTAAAAAAAATTAATTTAAAAAACTCTAAAAAAATTTTAATTACCCATACACCATTTTCAATGAAAAAAAATTATGTATCAAAACAATTAAACAATAAAAATCTATATCAAAATATTCACTCGTACAAAAATTTAATTTATTTAATGAAAAAAAATAATTTTGAATTATTATTTAAATCAAGAAATTCTGACAAAAATATAGCCTCAAAAAAAAAATTTAAAACTTATTCTTTAAATTTGCTATTTTCAAAAAAAATATGAAAAGTTTAAACCTTACAATTATATGTGTTTCATATAACTCAAATGAAAGACTTGAGAAATTAGTTACAAATTTAAATAAAAATTTTAAAATAGTTATTGTTGAAAATTCTAATAATAAAAAAATTAAACAAAAATTAATTAAATATAATAAAAATATTAAGTTTTATTTTCCGAAAAAAAATAATGGTTTTGGTGCAGGACTTAATTATGGATTGAAGAAAATAAAAACTAAATATACTTTGTATTTGGATCTAGATACCAGAATAACATCCAAACAAGTCAAACAAATCTATAATAGAGCGAAACTTACAAAAAATTTTGGAGTTATTACTGTTAAAATAAAGGGTCAAAATTACAAAAATTTAATATTAGGAAATGATTTAGAAAATAAGATGAAATTCTTAAATTTCAATACTGGCTGTGTAATGATGTTTGAAAATGAGAATTTTGATAAAATTGGATATTTTGATGAAAGATTTTTTCTTTACTTTGAAGAGTCTGATTTTTATGAAAGATGTAAAAAGCTGAATAAAAAAATTTACTTATACGAAAAAGTTACAATTGAACATTTTGGTGGTAGTTCCATAGATGCTAGATTAATTGAAAAATACAAACAATTAAGAAACTGGCATTATTGTTGGTCTAAATATAATTTTTATTTGAAACATAAAGGTATTTTAATTGCAATTAGTAAAACTTTTCCAAATTTAAAAAATTCAATAAAAGGTATAATTTTTAATATTTTATTTTTTAATAAAAGAAATTTAAATTTAAGTTTATCTGAGTTGAGTGGTTTAATTAGTGGATATTTAAATTTAAAGTCATATTTTAGAATTCATTAGAATTTATAATTTCTTTAAATGTTTTTGCTTCACTATCTCTTTTAGAAACAATGGGTTTTTTGATACCCCAATTAATTTTAAGGTTTTTATCTTTCCATAGTAAACTTCTCTCGGCTTTAACAGAGCGATAATTTGTTAAACTATAAAGCACTAAATTTTCTTTATCTAGACCCAAAAATCCATGCGCAAAACCTTTTGGTACAAATAAAAATTTATTATTTTTATCACTTAATTTAATTTTAAAGTGTTTACCAAATGTTTTAGATTTTTTTCTTAAATCAACTACAACATCTAAAATTTGACCTTTTAAGACAGTTATAAATTTATCTTGAGGATATTTAATTTGGTAGTGCATCCCTCTAAGGACATTTTTATTTGAGCAGGAAACTATTGTAAATTTAATTTTTTTTTTTACTTCTTTTTCAATAAAAACTTCTTTTAAATAACCACGTTTATCTCTGTGCTTAATACCTTGAAGTACAAACAAATTTTTAAATTTAGTTTTTATTTTTTTCATTAAATTAACAATTTAGATAGATATTTTGAATAAATACAATTTCCATAAAACTTAATAGCTTTTTTAATATGATTTTTATTTATCCATTTATTATTTAATGCAATTTCCTCTAAACATGCAATTTTAAATCCTTGTCTGTTTTCTATCGCGGAAACAAAAGCACTTGTTTTATAGAAGTCCTCTATTGATCCAGTGTCAAGCCATGCACCGCCTCTACCTATAAAATCTGATTTAAGTAATTTTTTTGTCCTATAAATATTTAACAAGTCGGTTATTTCAATTTCACCTCTTTTAGATGGTTTTAACTTTTTTGAATAATTAATAACTTTGTTATCAAAAAAATATAAACCAGTTATTGCAAGATCTGATATATTTTTTTTTGGTTTCTCTTGGATTTTTATTACTTTTTTATTTCTATCAATTTTTGCTACTCCATACTGTTCTGGCTTTGAAACTTTGTGTAATAGGATTTTAGCTCCTTTTTTTAAATTACAACATTCAATAAGTGTTTTTGTTAAATTTTGTCCATAAAAAAAATTATCACCTAAAATTAATGCAACATTATCTTTTCCAATAAATTTTTCACCTAAGATAAAGGCATCGGGTAGACCTTTAGGATAAGCTTGTTCTTTATATTCAATTTTGATACCTAATCTTTTTCCATCTGGTAATAATTTTTTGTATTGATCAACTTGTCCTTTATTAACAATAATTAATATATTTTTTATTTTTGATAATAGTAAAATTGATAAAGGATAATAAATTAAAGGTTTGTCATAGATTGGTAATAACTGTTTATTTACTGCTTTAGTTAATGGACTCATTCTAGTTCCAAGTCCACCAGACAATATAATCCCTTTTTTAATCATTTTGATTTTCCTAATCTTTTAATTATATCTTTTTTGCTAAAATTAGAAAAATATTTTTTATTTTCATAGTACCATTTAAATGTTAAATATATTCCATCTTTAAATGTATACTTTGGTTTCCATTTAAGTTTTTTTAAAATCTTATCACTGTTTATAGCGTATCTAAAATCATGTCCAGGCCTGTCTTTTACAAATTTAATTTTAATTTTTTTATTTAAATTTATTTTTTTGTTTACAACATTGATTATGTGATTAACCACTTGTAGATTATTTAAATTTATGTTTGAACCAATATTATAAAACTCACCTATTTTTCCCTTCAAGTAAACTCTTATCAAAGCTTCACAATGGTCATCTACATAAATCCATTCTCTAGAATTTAAACCTTTGCCATAAATTGGAATTTCTTTATTATTAATTACATTATATATAATTTTAGGAATTAGTTTTTCTGGATGTTGTCTTGGTCCGTAATTATTTGAACAATTCGTAATTATTGCTTTTATATTATATGTTCTTATATATGAATACACTAGATGGTCGGATGATGCTTTTGAAGCCGCATATGGTGAGCTAGGTTTGTAAGGATGATTTTCCTTAGACCTACCTTTTAATACGTCACCATAAACTTCATCAGTTGATACGTGTATTAATTTTGTTTCATTATTTTTTTTTGAAAACAATTTATATGCTTCAAGAAGATTAAAGGTTCCTAATATATTTGATTTAATAAAATTCTTAGGATTATCTATAGATCTGTCAACATGGGTTTCTGCAGCCAAATTAAAAATACAAATAGGTTTATATTTGTTTAAGATTTTTAAAAACTTATTTTTGTCGACCAAATCACATTTGATAAATTTGTAATTTTTATTATTTTTAAAATTTTTTGTGTTATAAAAATTTGATGAATAGCTGACTTTATCAATATTAATTACATAATAATTTTTTTTTAATAAAATCTTAATTAAATTACTTCCAATAAAACCTAACCCACCAGTAACTAAAATTTTGTTCATTGTTTTTTTTACATTAATCGTTACTTTTAGTATACTCAAAAATCTATATGCATTTAGAATTGGATAATATTACATTCATAGTTGTTTGCTATAAAAGTGAAAATGTAATTTATAAATGCCTAGATTCATTACCTATAAATTCAAAAAAAATATTAATAGAAAATTCTAGAAATATTAAATTAAAAAAAGAATTAGAATTAAAATATGACAATATTGAGGTATTTTTAAATGACAACTTAGGAATGGGGGCTTCAAATAACATAGGAATATCCAGATCAAATACAGATTTTGTATTTATACTTAATCCAGACACAATATTTAAACCTGATACTTTAGATAATTTAATTAATGATTTAAAACAAATTGATGATTTTGCAATTGTCTCACCTGTAATTAGCAATCAAAGATTTCCAAATTATAAAGGTATCATTAATGAAAATAATAAATACCAGGATATTATTTCTGTGAATGTTGTTGATGGGTTTTCTATGTTGATAAATAAAAAAAAGTTTCAAGGAAATTTCTTTGATGAAAATATATTTTTGTATTTAGAAAATGATGATTTATGTAAAAGAGCTATTGATTTGGGTCATAAAATTTATGTGTTTAATAGCTCAATAGTTGATCATATAGCAGCATCATCAACCAATATGAATAAAGCAGACATCGAAAAACTTAGAAATTGGCATTGGATGTGGTCTAAATTTTATTATAATCGAAAACATTATGGACTAACGAAAGCTTTAATCAGAATTTCTCCAAATCTATTTTCATCTTTATTTAAATACTTAATTTTTTTAATATTGTTTAATAAAACAGAAAAGATTAAATATTATAATAGATTAGCTGGTTTAATCTGTTCAATTTTAGGAAAAAAATCTTATTATCGTGTTGATAATTAATGTCCTGGAAATTCTATCAAATTTTCAACTTTATAACCTTTTTTAATTAATTTATCGTTGCCTCCTAAATCAAAAAGATTAATTACAAAAATAAAGTTTGATACAATTCCACCCGACATTTCAATTATCTTAGCAGCGGCCTCAGCGGTTCCTCCTGTTGCTATTAAATCGTCAATTATTACAACTTTTTCGTTTTTGTTTATTGAGTCTTTATGCATTTCAATAGTAGCTGTTCCATATTCAAGCTCAAAGTCTATTGAATACCTATCAGCTGGTAATTTATTTTTTTTTCTAAGTAAAATAAAAGGTTTTTTTAATATATATGAGATTGCTGAGGCAAAAATAAAACCTCTAGACTCTATAGCAGTAATTTTGTCGAATTCATAATTTTTGAGCCTTTCGATCATTGTATTTATTGTGTTTGAAAAAGCTTTCTCATTTTTTATTAAAGTAGTTATATCTCTAAAAAGTATTCCTTTTTTTGGATAGTCAGGTATTGATCTAATATAATCTTTTAAATCCATAATTAATTGAGTTATAATTAAAACATTTTAAATAATATGACAAATAAATTAGCTATTATTGGAGGAAGTGGCTTATATGACATTGAGGACTTTAAAAATAGAGAACTAATAAATTGTGACACGCCATGGGGGAAACCTTCAGATCAAATTTTAAAGACTTACTATAATAACAAAGAGGTTTTTTTCCTGCCAAGACATGGTCGGGGACACTTTATTTCACCATCAAAGATAAACTTTAGAGCAAATATAGATGCATTAAAACAATTAGGTATAACGGACATTGTATCAATTTCTGCAGTGGGTTCTCTCAGAGAAGAATTAGCTCCAGGGAAATTCGTTATTATCGATCAATTTATAGACAGAACTTTTGCTAGGAATAAAACTTTTTTTGATGATGAAATTGTAGCACATGTTTCGATGGCTCATCCAACATCTAGTGGTTTGATGAATGCATGCGAGGATGCAATAAAACAGTGTAAAATAGATTACAAACGAGGCGGAACATACGTAGTAATGGAGGGACCGCAATTTTCTACATTAGCAGAGTCAAATTTATACAGATCGTGGAATGCGGATGTAATTGGAATGACAAATATGCCAGAAGCAAAATTAGCTAGAGAAGCTGAAATTAGGTATGCTTCGATATCAATGGTAACTGATTTTGATTGTTGGCACCCAGACCACGAAAATGTTAATGTTCAAAAAGTAATTCAAGTTCTAATGGGAAATGCCGCAAAAGCCAAACAAATGGTAAAAAACTTAATTAATAATTTTGAAAACCACATAGACCCGGAAGATCCAACAAACAATTGTTTAGATGTTGCAATTATTACCTCTCCTGAAAAAAGAACACAAAAAACAAAAGATAAGCTAAAAACAATAGCTGGTAGAGTTTTAGATAAATGAAAAATAAAAATGAATTAAAAGGTAATTGTGCCTGTGGAAATGTAAAATATAAAATTGAAGGCAAACCTTTGTTTACTCAAGCTTGTCATTGTAAAAATTGTAAATTATCAACCGGGTCATCTTTTGTAATTCATACGATGGTGGTGGAAGAAGATTTTAAAATAAGTGGAGATGTAGCTTCAATAGACTTACCTACTGGAAGTGGAAAAGGCTACAATGCATATTTTTGTATTATATGCGGAGTGTACATTTTTTGTAGATACAATATTTCAAAAGGAAGAATAGCAATACGAACTCAAACATTAGAGAGGCCTATCGAACCTCAAGCGCATATTTTTATTAAAAGTAAAGATCCATGGGTTGAAATTACTAATAAAAAAATTTGCTACAATGAAATGTACGAAAGAGAAAAAACTTGGCCAAAGGATAGTTTGGATAGAATTAAATGAAAATTAAAGGCCAAGAATATAAAACAATTTGGTTTGAGAATAATACTGTTAAAATTATTGATCAAACTAAACTACCTCATAAATTTCAAATTAAAGAAATAAAATCAGTAGATGATGCAATTAATGCAATAAAAATTATGGAGGTCAGAGGTGCACCACTGATTGGAGCTACCGCAGCATATGGCATTGTATTAGCTTTAATGGAGAATAATGAAAAATCCTTTTTAGATAATGCTTGTAAAAATCTAATTAAATCAAGACCAACTGCTATTAACTTAAAGTGGGCAGTGGATAGAATGTATTCGAAATTGAAAGGTGTTAATAGTAATAAAATATTAAATATCGCTATTAATGAAGCGAATGATATCTGTGAAGAGGATATAAATTTTTGTAAAAATATCGGTATGAATGGACTGAAAATTATAGAGGATATTTATAACAAAAAAAAAGATACTGTAAATATTTTAACCCATTGTAATGCTGGTTGGCTTGCAACA
>CEPJ01019466.1_pt1 | contig 16353 bp, 14 predicted proteins | sample 530561 | NCBI WGS metagenome assembly CEPJ01 (sample SAMEA2620404, study PRJEB7988) | marine metagenome | biome: marine biome (ENVO:00000447); feature: surface water layer (ENVO:00002042); material: "saline water (ENVO:00002010), including plankton (ENVO:xxxxxxxx)" | depth 5 m
CTTGGAGGGCGACCACAAAATTCATGGTAAGCCAGTAGGTTGCAAATGTTTGAGGCCTTTTTCGAACTCCTTGAGCTTGTTGGAGTATAATCGGGCTTCGCTTGGCTTGTTTCTCTTGGCAAAGCCCTGTTCGAGAACTTGGCATTTTTGAACAAGGGTTTCCAAAACCCATTGCGTTTGTTCCTCGGAAATTTTTTCGGAAGCGAGAACTTTTTCCATCGCTTGAATGCGATAGCGATCCATACCCCAGTGGGTGGTCGACAACTGATCGGCGTGGCCACCGAATTTTAAGGTCAGGGGTTGATCGATCCACTCGATGGAAGTGTGGAGAAGCAACCGAAGCCAGAAATCATAATCTTCGCAAACGGGCAGACTTTCATCGAACAAACCGATCTCATCAAAAAGCGAACGGTGAAGAATGCACGAGGATGAGCAGATGAGACAGTGGCGGAGGCTGCGCTTGAAGAGTTGACGAGGGGATTTGTCAAGGTAGTTTGGAGGATTCACTTGGTTCTGGTTGCGAATCCATTTTTCCTCGGTGTGGCAGGCCCTGCTATTCGGTTCAGTGGACAAACGTCGTAGTTGCGCCTCCAGTTTTTCCTTGCGCCACTGGTCATCGGAATCGAGCAAGGCGATCCATTCGCCGGACGCTTTTCGAATTCCATGATTACGGGCTGCGGACACCCCCGCATTTTCTTGTCGAAGCCAAGTGACGGTAGGAAAGTCCGAGGAAAGATCGGTGATCGTATGGTCGTTTGAACCGTCATCAACCACTAAAATTTCATGTGCCTGAAGCGTTTGATCCAGAACTGATTCGAGGGCTTTGCGAAGAAAGTTCTTCCTGTTGTAGGAAGGAATCACCACTGATATGACCGCGTTGTCCGATCTCAACGGAGCAACCATGTGATAAGGGGGTTACTATTCGGATACCTTGATCTGCACTTCAACGGAGTCGTAACCGGGTGCGGTGATGATCAACTTTCCTTCACCTGGCGAACCTCCGCGAATGGGAATGTTTACGGTCTTGTCACCCTCGGCGATAATGGCCTCGGGCATAATCACAGAGTCGGGAACATTGGTTTTGACGTCGACGGGGAGTCCTCCTGCGGAAGCTTCGTAATCAATCTTGAAAAGAAGCGTGGCCGAGTCTCCGGACTGAATTTCAAGAGACGTGGGAACTACGCCGAGTTGGCTCTCGTCGATGCGGAAGTTTCCAATATCCAAGGCTCCGTGGGGGCCTCCGATCAATTGCACGGGATAGTCGATCCCAGCGGGTAGAGCGGGAATCGTGAAGCGAAGTTCGTTTTCGGAAAGAAAGCGCGTGGTGGTTTCCTCGCCGCCTAAGGTGATGGAATCGTACTTGGTGAATCCACGACCTTGCACCGCAATTTCCACACCCACCGGTCCACGATAGGAAGCCAAGTTGCCAACGTACCGATTTTCCAGACGGAAGACTTGCAAGTCACTTAGCTTCTCACGATCAACGAGACTTCCGCTTTCCAACTTTCTCGAGTATTTGGCGATGAAGTAGTAGGTGGCTTCATCGAAGCCTTGAGGTAGTTTGTAGTCGCAACTCCATAAATTTGGATTCAGCGGATCCTGAGTCATGGCAAGCGTTTCTCCACCCACCACCAGGTACACCTCGACGCTCTCCTTTACGACCTTGCGGTCCTGAATGTCCACTTCGGTCTGAAGGGTGTAAATACCGGATGGATTTTGGCTGAGGTTCTTCGAGGTCAGGTTGACGAAACTTGGTTGCTGGCAACCGGTCATAAACCAGAGGCTTGCAGACAAGCCGAAGATCACGGATAATTTGTAAGCTAAGTTAATCATGGGTTTTTCAATTCGAGTGTACGAAACATCCGCAGGGACTTCCAACCAATGAGACCAAGGGAAGAAATTCCACTCGGTCTGTACCTGCACGTTCCATTTTGTTCATCCACATGTGACTTTTGCGCATTTTATCAGGAGAAACCAAGCAAAAAGGGTAGGGAAACTTATTTTCGGGCTTTGGAAGAGGAGATTTCTCTTATATCCGATCCGCGTACGATCCGTTCCGTTTTCATCGGAGGAGGCACGCCCGGTTTGCTGAAAGTTGAAGAAATGAAGCGATTGTGCAGCCTCGTTCGACAGACCGGATTAGCTTCCGGATGCGAATGGACCGTGGAGATTGCGCCTTCCGAGATTTCGCATGCCAAACTGGAGTGCCTAGCCGAAATGGGAGTCAATCGAATCTCTCTTGGCGTCCAGACCTTCGATGACTCCCTTATGGACGCATTGGGGAGAAATCACACCCCAGGCAAAGCCCGGAAAGCGTATGAAATGATTCGCGAAACCGGCTTCGAGTCGGTCAACTTGGACTTGATTTTTGGAATTCCCGGACAAAGCCTCGCCCAATGGGAAGACGATTTGAAAAAGGCGGTTTCCCTAATTCCCGATCATTTGTCCACCTATTGCCTGACCTTCGAGGAAGATACGGCTCTCTTCGTCAAGTTGTCCAATGGTCAGGTAAGCCGGGACCCCGAACGGGAAGCGACTTTCTACGAACGGGCTTGGGAGTTCTTGCCCGAACAGGGTTACGGACAGTATGAGATTTCCAACTACGCTTTGCCCGGCAAGCAATGCCGGCACAACCTCAACGTCTGGCGGATGCATGAGTGGATCGGTTGCGGACCCTCGGCTTGCACTCAATTCAAAGGCTTGAGACGAAGGAATTTTTCCAATCTCGAAAAATGGAGCGCGACTTATTTGGAGGATGGCCCCTCTGAGTACGAGGAATGCGAGAATTTGACCTCCTTCGATTTGGCGAGAGATGCGATTCTATTCGGTCTTCGAATGAACCAGGGAATCAGTCCAACAGGCATAGCGCGATCTTTCGGCTTGGAAAAACACGAAGTGGAACCTGTCCTTGTTTTTCTTGAGCGATTGGCGATGGAGGGTATGGGAACCTGGCGAAAGGACTGGTTTTCCCTGACGTCCAAAGGAAGAATTCTGGCGGATGCGATTGCTTTGGAAATGCCGGAACTTGCGTTTTCAGCAGGAGGATAAAGCTTCGGAAAGCAAAGCGAGGCTTTCGGGCAACCCTCCCGGGCGGGCTCTCTTGAGCCAATTCGATTCGAAACGCTCGATTAGTTCGCGCCGATTGATGGAATTGCGGTCTGATTCCACCATCAGTTTGAGGGCTTTCTCGAGTCCTGCGATGGAAAGGTCCACGCCAAGTCTGATTTCCTCCAAACACAAGGAACCTTTTTCCGAGGACGAGCTGCTTGGAAGCTGAGCCAACAGTTTTTCCATATGTTCGATGCCATGCCGAACGGCTCGGCTTGAGAATTCGTTTTGGAGGCGATTGGGTAATTCTTTTGGCTGGGCGTTGAAAAGAGTGAACCAAGGGAGACTGTTGTTGGGTATGTCCGCTTGGATCACCTCATCCAATCGTCCCAACTCAATAAGGGCCTTGGTCAACGCACCACCCTGACAGGAAAAGGCCCATTGATCGACCGACCTAATTAAGGTCTGCTCATCTGGGGGAGAGCCTGCCCAGGCATAGTGAGCTCCGAAAAAAAGCGGCGGATAGAGAGTTGCCCAAGGTTGATGGTTTCCACAGTCGCCCCAACTCGTGAGAAGGATCCCTTCGGCCGAGTGATCCAGGGCGTTTCGAACGGCGGACCGGAGGTTGGCTTGGGATACCGGCCAACGACCGGAAAAGCTTCTCCAAGTTGCGGTTCCCGGAGCCAAACAAAAGGGCAAGCCACAGGATGAGACGATTTCGGCCTGCTCGTCAAAGGGGTGATCGGCTTCGTAACCCCAGATGATCGGTGAAGCGGAGGCAGGGAGGAGCCTGGCGTTTTCCGGTTCTTCAAGCAACACGTCCGCCCAGAACTGCATCTTCCTGCCATGCTTTTCGACGAGGCTTCTGATCCCTTCCAGATGTTTGAGATAGACCTTCCCCTTTCCCTCTTGAAGAACTTTTTCCCGACTCCACCCCTGACCGAGTTCCCAGGGTTCGTCCATCCCCACGTTAAATTGCAGGGAACGGAAGTTGGGGAGGTATTCGGCGTACAGTTCATCCATGAAACTCAAACTTTCCTGATTGGGTTTAAGTGTGGTTCCATGATCTTTTTCCATGAAGGGCTCCTCCCGCACGAACCCATCGGGACATTCTGCCAAACTCTTGTATTGGGGATGTCGAAGCCAGCGTTCGAAATGCCCGAAGGAGTTAAGGTTGGGAACTAATTCGATGAAGCGTTCACCGCAATACTGATCCACCTGACGGATTTCATCAGCGGTGAAGGGAGATGCGCCTGTCCATACGGTGGAATGCTTTGCGAAGGCAAAGGTGTGTTCGACGTAAAGTTGCAGTTCGTTGAACTTGAGAAGAGACAGCAAATCGATCAGGGAAAAGAGTTCGTTCATGCTGGGAACCTTGCATCGGCTGACATCGAGCATGAACCCCCTCCGCTTTAAGGCGGGCCGGTCCTTGATTCTAAGACAGGGTAAGTTTTGTCCGCTGGAGTTTTGGAGAATTTGCATGAGGGTTTGCATCCCCCGGTAGGTGCCTTCTGGGCCTTGGGCTTCCAACCGGATACCCGTGGCGGAAAGGACCAGCGAATATTCCTCACGGATCATGCTTGGGTTTCGAAGGACTGAAAGGTGAGCCGGTTTTTCCCTTCGCAACTCGATTGGAAAGCTTAAGCTTAAGGACCTCAATCCCGGGAGCAACTCATCGTCCTCCAAGTGGTAGCAAAGGGGGGTTGGGCAAGCGGTCGACCCCTCCATCGCTTCGCATGTTTCAGGTTGCGGAAAAAGAACAGGGGGAGGAGGATTCATTTGTTTCTTGGCGAAATAAGCAATCCGAAGCCCCAAGTAATGAAGACGGTGACCGGCCATGCCCAAGCGGTGTGAATCAGTGGTGTAAGTTTACCATCCCTAGCTTCGAGCCCGCTCCACGCGAGTGCGTCCTCAAGATGGATCAGATCGAAATTCATGAGGATTTGATAAAAGTCCGGCCTTAGGTAGGCGACCAAGGCAAAGGAAAGGAAAAAGCCGAAGGTCAAGCCAAGCGCGCTTGCCCGAGGAGTGAAGAGGGCGGCAAGGAAAATACCCAACATCGGACCGGTTGTGTAAGAAATCATTCCGAAAGCCAGAACCACGACGTTTACTTTTCCCCGGAGAGAATCGAGTTCCACCGCGAAAGCGGACAAAAGCACCCCCCAAACCAAGACCAAAAGCCTTGAAATCCAGAGGTCTCGTTTCTCCCGGCCTTGTTTTCTTTCATCACGAAAAAGAGACAGGGTGGTCTGGGAAAGAGCCGCAAGTATGGAATCCAAACTGGAGATGGCGGCTGCGAAGATTCCCGCCAAAATCAAGCCACGTAAACCCACCGGCAACTCCGTTACGATCCAAACCGGATAAACGAAGTTGTTGTCCTGCCCGAAGATGGCCGGCTCGGTACCTTGAGCCCGCATCGGTTCGTAGTATGCGAACAGAGCCGCTCCAACCATCAGCATGAGGGCGGTGAGCAGAAGAGCTCCGGAGCTCGTGATCATAGCCTTGCGGGCATCCCCTGCATTTCGGCAGCAAAACATTCTTTGGGCATTGAGTTGATCTACGCCAAAGGCACTCAGGTTTTGAAAGGGCACCGCGATAATCGCAACCCAAAGGGTAAAACCCACGGCCGGGTCGGTGGTCAGGTTGAAAAGGGTGAACTTTTCCGACGAAATCTCGCTCACCTGAGTCCATCCACCGTCCAGCTGAGAGACAACCCAGAACAAACTGAACAGACCGGCTCCCACAAAAAGAAAGAATTGCATGACGTCCGTCCAAATGACCGTCCGCATTCCTCCCATCAGAGTCCAAAACACCGCAAAGAATCCAATGAACCAGATGCATTCGTTGAAATCCATGGGAGTGACGACTTTAAGCGCCAGAGCGGCGACCAGAACCCGAACGCTTTGTCCGAGGATTCCACCAATTTGAAAGATGAGGGTGGCCAGGCGTTTGGCTCCCACTCCGAGTCGGTTGCCCATGTAATCGTACGGACTGTAGATCTCGCGTTCGTAGAAAACCTTAACGAAGAAAATACCCACCAGAATCCGGGCGATGATCGATCCGATTCCCCACTGAAGGTAGGTGAAGTCTCCACCTGCAGCGTAGACCATGCCGGGGACGCCGATGAAAGTGACCCCGCTGATTTCCGTGGCTATGATCGAACCGGAGACCGCGGGCCATGGTAGAGAACGCCCACCGAGAAAAAAGTCTTTAATGGTCGATTGTTTTCCCTTGAGGAGATGACCCACCAAGGTCGTGATTCCGAGGTAAGCTCCGACCACTTGCCAATCCGTCCATGTGAAATCTTGATGATACTCCATCCGCGATCATCAAAAAGACCAATCCGCTTTCTGAAAATGGAAAAGCCTTTTTGGTGAATAAGTTTTCAGTTTGGGAATAACTTGTTGTTTCCACCTTCCTTCGAATCTGAAAAAAATAGATTAGAAGGATGAGATTTTTCACGCTATTGATTGGAGCGTCCGCATTATTCATTGCGGGCTGCGCGGCTTATTTCAGTGTGCGCGGAATCGCCCTGACTTTTGGAGCAGTCAGTGCCTTCACGATCCCGATCATCATCATGGCTTCGAGTCTCGAATTCGGCAAACTGGTGGCGGCCTCCTTTCTTTACAGGCATTGGAAAACCTGCCATCCGACTCTCAAGACCTATCTCCTCTTTGCGGTGGGCTTGTTGATATGCATTACCTCAGCGGGTATTTACGGTTATCTTTCTCAAGCGTTCGAGCAGACTCTCAGTCAGGTGGAAGGGTATGAGAAGGAAATCATCAGCCTACAGAGGCAACAGGATGAATACGACCGTATGGTCAGCGCCTATCAGTCTTCTGGGCAAAAGGGTTCTGCGCTACGGGAGGAAAAGCAGGCTGAGGAACGGGCTCGACTTGAGAAATACATCGAGGAAAGGAGGAAGGACGTGGCAACCGCGGAAACCTCAAAGGCTCGCTTGGCGGAAGAGACCGACTTGATGGTGGTCGGGGAGAGAAAGCGTCGGGAGGAAGAGAAGAAGAGGTTGGAGGAAATCATTTCCCTGCGACGTTCCGACGTCAAGGCCCTGGATGAGGAGAAGAAGTCATACAAGAAGGAAATCGAAGAGCGGATTGCTTCACAAAAGGAAAAGGAAGCGAAGGTTTCCGAGCGCCTTGCCCAACTCGATGCCGCGGTAAAGATTTATCAGGACAAGGGTCCGGGAGGCTTTCTCAAGGAGGATGGTTTTAAGAAAGCCGCCGAGCTGCTGAAGACCCAGGCGGGTGAGCGGGAAGGATTGCGGGCGAGTCTTACGGAGATCAATGGGGCGATCGATAAGGCAAGGGATGACTTGGACAAGCGCTATCTCGCGATCGATGAGAGAATTTCCCAAGTGCAATCGGAAATTGCTCAAGCCAACCTAAAGATCACTTCACTTACGACCGGTGGAGTCGAACAGGCGGACAATATCCGCACCGCGATGGAAAACCTCAAACAGGCCCGAACTTCGGTTGATGAGCGGATCGTGTCTCTGGAATCGGAGATTGCGGAGGCAAGCAGGAAGATCACCTCTTTGAGTGAAATCAATTCGGTTTTCGGACCGGATAGTTCAGAAGAGTTGGAGGAAAAGAAAAGCTCTCTTCTTGGAAAGAAGGAGGAGGCGGGGAGACGCATCCTTGAATTGGAGAGTAACATTCGAGCGACGGACATCGGTTCCTTCAAGTTCGTGGCTCGAGCATTCGATCCTGAGGTTGCCCGGGCCGAAGCCACCGAAAATCCAATTCTCATCAAAGAGGCTATGGATCGAGCGGTCAACCGCGTGGTCAAGTGGTTTATTTTGATTTTGGTGATTGTCTTTGACCCTTTGGCGGTCACCTTGGTAATCGCCTACAACGCTTCTCTTCTTCGAAAAAAGGATGAAGTCGGTTCCCTTCAAGAACCTGAACTGGAACAGTCAGCCAAGGCTGGGTCGGGCTTTCTCAGTTTGGCCAATCTCCCCTTGTTTTTGATTGTCCTAGGCACGGCCGGTTTCATTTATTACCAGTATTCGGCTGCGAATCATTCGGAAGCAAATTCTGCTGGAATAGCCAAGGCTTCTCTGATGGGGGAATTATCCGCACGGCGAATCGACGACCGGGCTTTTGCCTACGTTCCCGAAAGGGCTTTTGGAGTATGCGCCTTTTCCGGTGTGCGAATGTTGGAAGAGGTCGGGTTGCCCAAAATCGTTTCCGATGACCTCAGCGCTCGAATTCCCTTTCTTGGCGATTTGGCATGGGACCCTCAATCCTGCGGAGTGGAACCGAATGGGCGTGTGGTGTATTTCCTGCAATTTCCGGGAGGAGAATTCAAGGATCAGCGTGCCGGTGACATCGTTTTCGGATTGGCCATGCCGATCGCGGACGAAGGTCTTCTCAAGGAATTCATCCTTCGCCAGCTTGACCTCAAATCGGTTTCACCCCGTTGGAAGATTCTGGAAAACTCTTCTCCGGATTACTTATCCATTCAACACAAGACAAGCCACGTCTCCGTTGGAATGGATGATCATTGTTTGGTATTTTTGACTTCTTGGTGGGCGGATCGTCCCAATCCCGGATTCCTGGATAGCGAAATGAACGAAGTCTTTCTTTTCGGGCAGGGCGGCAACTCCGTTCACAATAAAGTTTCTTCGAATTTGTCCGGTAGCGGCTATGACTTGGCTCTCTCTCTCTTTGGTGAGAATTTTTTCGATGGCTTTTCCAAATCTCAGAGCGAAGAGCAGTTGTGGAACGATCTCCGTGACTATTTGACCATGGATCTGACGATTAAGGCCAGAGCGGAGTCCGAAAGAATCGAGGTGGACGGTTCCTTTCACTTCCGTGAACCGGTATTGAACCCTGACTTTGGATTGAAAGTGGCTGCGGAGTTGGAAAAGGTACGCGGAGGGGAGGATGCTTCTGCCTTGGAAGGGGTTTACGGAGAATTCGTGGAGGTCTTTCTTCAGCGCCTTGACTACGGATCGGTGGTCTCCCGATTGGAGAGAGTGGACCTTGCGACATCTAAGGGATTCGAAGGATTTCGTTCCATTGATTTTGGCTCCCGTGAACAGGGAGAGTCGCAGGGCTTGTTATCCATGCAAATCGATACCACGGAACCCGGTGGGGATTCTCTGCGCTTGGCGATTGACTTATGGGTGTCCGCTTTGAATCCCTTGTAGGCGACTTCAGGTGAGTAAGAGTTATTTTCTCCCGCGGAAATCCAAGTTCTACGGATTCGGCTTGAGTGTCCTGTTGAGCTTTTCTTGGAGTGGGTTCTTCGGATGTGCGGAGACTGCCCGTAAAACAGCGAATAATCCCTCAGTTTCGAATGCGCTTCCATCCGAGTCCAAGGCGAATCCTTCGTTGAACAAGAGCTCCCAAACCGCAAAGAAAACCAAGAAGGATGCGAAAAGGCCTGCTGAGGAAGCCAAGGCAAAGAAGAATCGACGGGAGGACACCTCGGGCAAGAAGGAATCCTTGGTCAGTCAACCTCAGGGAAAAGAGGAATCCGCTTCCACCGATCCATCCGAAAACCCAAGTGAGAAAGATTCCGAAAGTTCGAAAACTGGAGAAGAACTTGCGAAGGATCGATGGTCGGAGGGGAAGTCCGCGACAGGGCGACCTGAGGAAGATCCGAAACCATCGGTTTCTCGGAAAAGCGACCCCTCGATGCCCTCAACCTCCATGAATAAAGTGGCCCCCATTCGTACGGATGGTGATCCTCCGGTCGAGCGGATCACCAAGGTTCCTTCGAGCCAAGCTTCTCCCGCAGACATGCCTGATGAGAGAGAAACGAGCCAGTCCGAAGTTTCGAACCAAAGCCCTCTCTCGGATGCATCGCATGAGTTGGGGCATGGCGGCGAGTCCTTGAGGAGACGAAGCATATCCGGGGAACGCCAAGAGAATGCGACGGATGCCGGCGTCTCCGAGATGCAGACTTTTTTTGCTCCCCGAAAAGGCGATGAGAAGATGCCTGAACCCGAAGAAAAAACAAAGGAAGTTTTTCTTGTCGAACCCGAGTCGCCAACGGTCACTTCTCCTGACCCAGCTTCGCTGACCTTGAGATCTGCGGAAGAGAAGGGTGCGGCTGATTCCTCGGTAGCTACGGGTTTCGAAGGCTCGGAAAGCCGGGAAGTTGGCCTTTCTTCTCTTCCTGAGAAATTGCCAGCAACCTTAGAGACTAGCCAAAGGACAGTGGGATATTCCGATGAGAACGAAGAATTGGGAAAAGCCCCCGATGATCGGGAGTCTAAGTACTTGGGCTTTGGTAAAACAGAGGATTCCGAACCCGCTGAAGGGAAACCGGTTTCACCAATCCCAGAAAATCCATCTTCACAGCCATCTTATCTTCGCTTGCAGGAGTTTATCAAAAGCTCCACGCCCAATGATTTCTCCTCCAAGCAACCGACCCGCGAATATTCCAAACTTTCGGTTTGGGCCAAGAGCAAGGAGGATGAAAATGGGACTGTAGTCCCCAAGCTTCGCGGAGATAGAAAAAGATTCGGAAAAGCCCTGCAATGGATTCGGGATAAAGGTCGTAGTGAAGACTAAATTCAGTCACCCCCTTATCTTCCTTTCTCTCGTGTTTCTGGTGATCTTCCTACTCGCCCAACTCTCTTCCTTGTTATTCGAAACCACCGCCTTCTTCGATCTTTTCAGGGAGAGGATGAAAAACCCCTAAGGGAGGGGTAGCCTATTCGAATCGGTAAACCAACCTGAGGTAGTACTTTAGGTCCAATTCTTCCTTGTCCTCCGCCGGAGTCGAATTGTAGGTGCCGGATAGACCCGAACGAAGGTTCCAATCCATGGCTTTGTCGAGGGGAATGACTAAGGCGGAATCCTGGCTAAGCAGAAAATCCGAGAACTTCGAAATCGAGGGCACGTAGGTCAAATCGCTCTCCCAAGCCAGAGTATCTCTGAAGCGATGCCGATATTCCAAACCCAGATCGAGAGCGGGTTCGGAGAAATCATCACCTGAAGATCGAAGTTTTTCAAAGCGGGATGCCGCCCCGGCCCGTACGGAAATCTTGTAGCTTTGGTTGTCCAACCAGGAATACTTCAAGCCGAGGGCCGTGGTTGCCCGAAGATCCACGTCTTCGAGACGGTCATTTTCCAAATCGGTTTTTGCATACCAAGCCAACTCTTCGAAAAAACGCGAATCGTATTCGGCGCCAAACTTGGTTTCATCCACCGTAGTCACTTCTTTCTTGCTTGAGTTGTTGTAGGACAAATAAAAATCATACTCTCTCATTTTGTTGGCCAGGGTGCTGTCCAATCGGATGCCCAATCCGAAATCCTCGGCATTTCCGGACGACCCCGCCAAATCGAACCCCAAGGAATGCTTCCATTTCATCAACAACTCTTGGGCTGTCTTTTGGGCGCTCAGAATGAGGGGGTCATCCTCGCCTTCCGGCCACAATTGACCGATTTCGTTCAACGCGAAGCTCATCTCCCGTTCCTCCAGTCCAAGAGTCCCGTTTGCTCTGGACACGATCACGCCATTGAAGGTGCGGTTGTCTTCCAAGCGGATCGAAAAGGTGTCCTCACTTGAAATCGCAGCGATTCGCGAATGGGCGATTCGAAGTTTCCCGGCAAACTCGGTTTCGATGGTAAGGTTTCCATCCTGCATGCCAAGGATCTGTCCGACGAGCACGGAACCGTCGGTGGTGGTCACTCGATCCGCCATTAGGTTGAGATGGAGCGCAAGAGATAAGGCAAGCAAACGTTTCATTCCTTTGAATTTCATATTCGAATCCCTAGACTCATCTTAACCCGGAGGCCAAGTCATCTGTCTTCCACCCAACAGATGGACGTGCAAATGGGGAACGCTTTCTCCGCCTTCCTTTCCGTTGTTTACAACGATTCGAAACCCATCGTCCAAGTTCTCCCGTTGGGCCACTTGAGCGGCAGTAAGAAGCAAATGGCCAAGCAGCGACTGATCCTCCTTTTCAGCCATCCGAATTCGGGGAATTGGTTTTTTTGGAATCACCAAAGCATGAAAAGGGGCTTGTGGGGATACATCTTTGATGACTATGCAGCTCCCGTCTTCGTGAAGGATATCCGAAGGAATCTCACGGTTGATGATCTTTTCGAAAAGAGTGCTCATGGAAAGAATTACCTAATCCCCAAGCTTCATTTGGACGACCAAATTCGCAGGGAAGAAAGATAAAAGTTTTCCAGGGCAGCTTCATCCTTCAAATTCACTTCAAGCAATCCGGTGTTTTTTTCAAGACTTGTCAGGACTTTTGCAAGTTTGATGGCATTTCTTCCAACCGTTTCCAGGTTCTTCGAGCCTTCGACTGCGATACTTCGGGTCTTTTGGGACAATTGGCGGAGAAAGTCACTCCGTACGCCTTTCCTTATACCCGTTTCCAAGGCATCCTTCTCTTTGTCGTCCAAGATTTGAGGTAACTCCCGTAAAACCTTTTCGCATTGCTGATCCGCTTGCTCACGAATGATTTTGAGCAAACCGGCGGTAAGTCCATAAGCTGCGAAAACCGGAGAGACCCGATCCTTTTTCAAGGACTCCCGGTCGAGAAGACCGTGAATCCAGCCTTCGTAGGTTTTGAGCCACTCCTGCCACTCCTCGCATCTCTCCGAATCCGGTTCCCCCTTCAAGCGGACTTGGAGGCAACGGCTCCGAATGGTCGGAAGCATGGAGTAGGGCCGCGTAGTCAGGAGAAAGACATAGGTGTCACCGGGCGGTTCCTCCAGAGTCTTGAGGAATGCGTTGGCAGCTTCCTTTCTCATCCGGTCTGCTTCATGGATTAGGGCGATCTTTGCTCCGCCCTGATTGGAGGACCGGTTCAATTCCCCGATTAACTCCCGAGTTTTTTCAACTGTGATGATGCGGGCTTTTCCACTGGGTCGGAGATGAAAAAGATCGGGATGCAGGTTCTGCTCCTGAGGAATTCCCAAAATCGAACGAGTGAGTTCCATGGCCTGTCTTTCGACGCTCTGGAGGCGTTGACCCAGGAAGAGCAATCCATGATGCAGGGAACCCGCGGCAGATTGCGCCTTCAGACATTCGGTGGGATTCGACAAATCTTGGGGCACCGCAAATTCCCAATCAAAGACCTTATTCTTCGGAGAAAAACCGAGAATGGATCTCGTTCCAAATCATGATCTCAATGTCATCCTGTTCCCCGAGACCGTCCACTACGAAAAACCGGTCGGGCAGACTACGGGCAAGATGAAGATAGCCTTCGCGCACCTTACCGTAGAATTCGACGTTTTCCTGTTCCATCCGGTCAGGCATGTCGGAAACCCGGTGTTTGATCCTCTCCAGGCCGACTTCAGCTGGAACGTCCAGAACAACCGTAAGGTCGGGAACGACTTCGCCCACCGCAAAGGAGTTGATTTGAGTGACCGGGTCATCGGCAATTTGACGGGCAACGCCCTGATAAACCGTGGTTGAGTCCAGAAAACGGTCGCAAAGAACGATCTTTCCGTCCTGCACGGCCGGGAAGATGACTTCCCGGACCAATTGGGCCCGACTCGCGGCAAACATAAGAAGCTCGGTTTCGGGGAAAATGCTCTTGGAGGAGTCCGCATGCATCAGCAAATGTCTGATGTCCTCACCAATTATGGTTCCACCGGGTTCACGGGTAACCACGACCTCACGGTGATCGATCTCCTCGAGCCGATCCGCCAGACGGCGGATTTGGGTGGATTTTCCACAACCCTCCGAACCTTCGAAGGAAATGAGAATGCCGGTATCGTGACTCATGACTTAGGATAACTCCGCTTCCTTGAGCAGAGCGATTACTTGGTTGGTTGAAGGACTTTGGGTTGAACGGACGTAGTGTCCGGAGGTGCAAGTGGCAAGAGCAAGAGAGGTTAGGGGAGAGAATCCACAGAGTCGGGCGCTACAGAAACCGGCATTGAAATGATCGCCTGCTCCGGTAGTGATCTTAGGGTTTTCAGTGAACGGACCCTCGCTCCACCACGCTCCTTCCTTGGTGGCGCAGGCCGCCGAATCGACCGGATGAACCACCACGCAGGAGATTTCGAGTTTCCGACGGATTTCCGTAGCAATGCGCTTGAGGGAATTTTCATCCTTGTCGCCTCCTTGCAAGCCGAGTGTTTCGCAAACCTGCAGAGCTTCGTTGTAATTGAGCCCAAGGGTGGCTTCGGCATGGGCCTGGAAGCGACTGATCACATGGAGAACCTCCAGGATGTCTTCCTTGGATCGCTTGGCCGGATCCGTTAGATCGAAAAAGAAATTACGGGTGTCGCGGGGCGGAAGGTTAGGAAGAATCTTGTCGACCAATCCGACCAGAATGGAGGTCATTTTGGGAATCATGGTCCAATTGACCACCGCAACCATGTCGGCATTGGCAATCATGTCAATGAAAGGACCCTCTTCACAGCTTTCCAGCATCCGGACAAAATCAATCTCCTCCAAGCTGCGGGTGTTTCCGAGCATCAGTTTTCCGTCCTTGAATTCAAGTGCGGTGGTGATTCCGGGTTCGGCCAGGGAAATGGCCTGGGTTTTGCGGGCAAACTCTTCGAACACCTGATGAACCACGGGACGCCCCAAGGCTCCGACGTAGCGCACGCCCAACCCTAGGGACAACATGGCGTTGGCCATGATGGGTCCGTTTCCTCCCAGTTTTTCAAAGCGTGGGAAGAGCTCGATGTTGGCGCTTTTTCCGGCGGCCGCAGAAATTCTCGAACCGAGAGCATCGATGGTATCGATGGGATCGAAGCTTTCGCCCAGACCATGCCTTTTGTCGACCGGCGTTACGATTTTATCCACAAAGCCATCCAAACCCACCACCGAGGACTTTCCTGAGGTGTTGAAGGGTTTTTGGCTGACTTCTTCTAATATGGTACTTGATATTCGCATCTGGAATCTTGCCTAGATTCGTTTGCTCCTTGGGGCAAACTTAATCGATTTCCTTGCTTGATCTGAAATTTTCGACGCTTTTTCGTTGATCTCTCCATTCGAAACCTTGAGAAAGGTTGAAAGTGGGAATTCAAAGGAGGATTGGAAAATGTTTGGTTCGGATGGTTTGCTTGTTTTGGCGGATGCGGGATTGATCGACTATTTCGTCGACTCCAATAAGGCTGGAAAAATCGTCATATGCGTTTTGGCGTTTTTGAATTGTTATGCGATCAGCTTGATGTGGAACAAATACGTTTTACTCAATAAGGCCTTGAGCAGAAACGCCCGAGATGAGAAGAGGATCAATGATCTTCCCTCCATCTTCGATTACGACGATGCCCTGTTTTCGGGAGAGGGAAGTCCCTACCTATCCATTTGTTCACGGGCAATGGAAGCGGCCCGTCGCAGCAAGGCCAATGGCGAGGTTCGGATGAATTACGTCGAGAACGCAATCCAAAGAGCTTTGGCCGAAGTGGGTGATCTTTATGAAGCGAAGATGTACTGGTTGGCCACGATTGTCTCAGGAGCTCCATTTTTGGGGCTTCTCGGTACGGTTTGGGGGGTGATGGATGCCTTTGGTACGATGGATCGGGGCGGAGCTACGATCGAACACCTCGCTCCTGGAGTTTCCGGCGCTCTTTTAACCACGGTGGCTGCTCTTCTCGTTGCCATTCCGATCGTCTTCGTCTACAATGGGCTTTTGAGTATGGCCCGAGGTGCCATGACCAAATTGGAAAATTTTTCAAGCAATTTGGCGGACCGGATCGAATTGGAGAAAAACGTCTAGGTTTTCACCATGGCCCGAGACTTCAAGCGCAAGAACAAATTGGCGGTCATTTCCGACCTCAACGTAACTCCACTGATCGACTTGGCCTTTTCCCTTTTGATCATCTTCATGATCACCACGCCCGTAATCGAGCAGTACAACCGTATTGACTTGCCCGATCAACCCTCCGAGCAGGACCAGCCTTTGCCCGAAATCGATGACGAATTCATCACCATCGATGCCGAAGGAACTTATCACTGGGGGCAGGTAAAGGTAAGCAAGGACGAATTGGAAGAACGGCTTGACCGGATTGCGGCGAGCTCGGGCGAACAACCGGTGATTCATCTTCGGGGCGACCGATCCTTGCGCTACCAGAAAATCTTTGACGTCATCAATATGTTGAAGGCCCGCAACCTGACCAAGTTGAGCCTGGACACCAAGGCTATCTGATGATCAAGCTAACTTTTTTGTCTTTTTGCTTATCAGCGATTTGATCCATTGCTACATTCGGTTGTTGCAATGGACTCCTCGGACACGCGAAACGCCTTACGCCACCTCGGTGAGGAAGTGGGGTTTCAGGTTTTGGAAAAGCCGAACGAATTGTTTGCAGTCTCCTATGACGGGCTGAAGGTGCCGTCCCAACCGGAGGCGCATGT
>CEPJ01143314.1_pt1 | contig 16343 bp, 17 predicted proteins | sample 530561 | NCBI WGS metagenome assembly CEPJ01 (sample SAMEA2620404, study PRJEB7988) | marine metagenome | biome: marine biome (ENVO:00000447); feature: surface water layer (ENVO:00002042); material: "saline water (ENVO:00002010), including plankton (ENVO:xxxxxxxx)" | depth 5 m
ATAGATAGATTTTTAGCATCAACTCTCTCATATGGAATTGAAACTGTTATAGTTTTTAACAAGATTGATCAATATGATAAAGAATCAATCAGTCAAAAAAATGAAATCGATAATATTTATAAAAAAGCTGGATATAAAACAATTTCAATTTCAGCTTTAGAAAAAAGTAATCTTTCAGATTTATTAGACCTTATGCAAAACAAAGTTTGTGTTTTTTCAGGTCATAGTGGAGTAGGAAAGTCAACACTCTTAAATTCACTTGATGATAATCTATCAATTAAAACACTACCAATTTCTGAGTCAAAGAAATCGGGGCAGCATACTACAACTTTTTCCGAAATGTATGATCTTGAAAAAAATATAAAGGTTATTGATACGCCAGGAATAAAAGGATTTGGTTTATACAACATTAATAATTATGAATTAAGTGATTATTTCTTAGAGTTTAGAAATAGTCCTAGTTGTAAATTTCATAATTGTATTCACAAACAAGAGCCCGGATGCGTAATAAAAAAAGAAATAGAGAATGGAAATATTTCTAAAAGTAGATATTCAAATTATCTATTACTTTTAGAGGAAATTAGTAATGAAACAAGTTTCAGATGAAAGCTGTTATACAAAGAGTTAGTCATTCTAAATTAAAAGTTGATAAATCCTTATTTAGTGAAATTGGATCAGGTCTAATGATTCTTTTAGGCATTACTCATGATGATAATATAGAAGATTTGGTATGGCTAGCAAAAAAAGTAGCTCATTTGAGAATTTTTGATGATGAAGATGGTGTTATGAACAAATCCGTTGTGGATGTAAATGGAGAAATACAAGTCGTTAGCCAATTTACCCTATTTGCTTTAACAAAAAAGGGAAATAGGCCATCCTATATAAATGCTGCTAAAGGTGATTTTGCTAAGAAAATGTATAATAGCTTTATTAAAGAACTTCAGAAATATCTAAATAAAAATATTAAAACAGGTAAATTTGGGTATGACATGAGTGTTGAGTTTGAAAATGTGGGGCCTGTCACAATTATAATTGATTCAAAAAATAAAATTTAATATGGAATTAAAAGAAATGCAAAATATAGTTGATCAATGGATTAAAAAGTATGGTGTAAGATATTTTAATGAATTGACAAACATGGCTCAATTGACTGAAGAGGTTGGTGAAGTTGCAAGGATAATTTCAAGAGTTTATGGAGAACAGTCTGTTAAGAAAGGGCAAGAATTAAATGATTTAGGTGAAGAACTTGCAGATGTTTTGTTTGTTTTAATATGTTTGGCAAATCAGACGGGTGTTGATTTAGAGAAAGAGTTCAAAAAAAAATTAGATAAAAAAACTGTGAGAGATGAAAAGCGCCATTTATCTAACAGTAAGCTGAAATGAACAAAGTTTTTATTTGTCCCTCCAACATAAAATCCAAATCTGAAATTTCAATTACAGGATCAAAAAGTGAATCAAATAGATTACTAATAATAAATGCATTATATAGCAATATAGAACTTTTGAATCTATCGAATTCTGATGACACAAAAGTTTTAGTTAAATCCTTATCAAATTTAAATGATCATATAGATATTCATCATGCTGGTACTGCGATGAGATTTTTAACAGCATTTTTAGCTCAAATTCAGAATCGGGAATTTATAATTACAGGTTCAGCTAGAATGCAGGAAAGACCGATAGGAATTTTAGTTAACTCATTAAATGAATTAGGATTTGAAGTAAGATATTTAGAAAAAAAGGGATTCCCGCCTCTTAAAATTTTAGGAAAAAAAAATATTAAATCTGAAATTAAACTCAATTCTAATGTGAGTAGTCAGTATATATCTGCTTTGATGTTAATAGCTCCATCACTTGATAATGGCTTAAAAATATTTTTGGAGGGTCAAATAATCTCAAAGCCATATATCAACCTAACATTAAATATTTTAAAGAAGATTGGGGTAAAGTGTAGTTTTAAAAAAAATATTATAGAAATAAAAAATCATTCTAAATCCAAAATATCTCAATACATAGTTGAATCTGATTGGAGTTCAGCATCGTACTTTTATTCAATTGTTTCATTGTTAGATAATGCTACAATTATACTGTCAAGTTTTTTTGAGAATTCTTTTCAGGGAGATAGCAAGGTGTCGAAGATTTATGAATCATTTGGTGTAAATACTACTTACAAAGAAAATACTGTACGTTTAACTAAAATGGAAAATTACTCAAAACCAGATTCTTTAGAGTTTGATTTATTAGAAAACCCAGATTTAGCTCAGACCATTTCTGTTACGGCTCTGTGTATGGGTATTCCATTAATTTTAACTGGATTACAAACATTAAAAATAAAAGAGACAGATAGAATTATTGCTCTCAAAAATGAATTGTCAAAGTTGGGTGCTAATGTTGTTTACAATGACAATTCGATTTCTATTAATCCTCCTAATAAGTTAAATGAAAATATCAATATTAAAACTTACGATGATCACCGAATGGCTCTTTCGTTTTCACCAGTTGGATTAATAACACCCATATATATCGAGGATTATAATGTTGTATCAAAATCTTATCCTGATTATTGGTCAGATTTAAAATCTATTGGATTTAATATTGAATTTCAATAAATAATTTAGCTTTTACTTGACATCCCCTGTGTTCAAAACGTATATTTGCGTCCTCAAATTTTTTATATGAAACTATCAAATTTTAATTACGATCTTCCAAAAGAATTACTTGCTGAATATCCAACCGATCAAAGAGATGAGTCTAGGCTAATGGTTTTGCATAGAGATTCAGGAAAAATTGAGCATAAAACTTTCAAGGATGTAATTGATTATTTCGAAGACGGTGATAGTTTTGTACTTAATAATACTAAGGTATTTCCTGCCAGATTAATGGGTAATAAAGAAAAAACTGGTGCTCGAATTGAGGTTTTTTTGTTAAGAGAATTAAATGTAGAACAAAGGCTTTGGGATGTTTTGGTAGATCCAGCACGTAAAATTAGAATTGGTAATAAACTTTATTTTGGAGATGATGATAGTTTAGTTGCTGAAGTTATTGATAATACCACTTCAAGAGGGAGGACTCTCAGGTTTTTATATGATGGAACATATGAAAAATTTAGAGAAAAGCTATTAGAACTTGGACAAACCCCATTACCAAAATATATTAAAAGAGACGAAGAAGATTTTGATAAAGATAGATATCAAACCATCTACGCTAAAAATGTTGGAGCTGTTGCAGCTCCTACTGCTGGCCTACATTTTTCTAAACACTTGCTTAAAAGATTACAAATTAAGGGTGTAAATCTTGCTGAACTTACCTTACATGTGGGTCTTGGCACATTTAACCCTGTAGAGGTTGAAGATTTATCTAAACATAAGATGGATTCTGAAGAGCTAATTATTAATGATGATGTTGTAAATATTATCAATACAACTAAAAAAAATAATTGTAAAGTTTGTGCAGTTGGCACTACAGTTATGAGGGGGTTAGAATCCTCAGTTTCTTCCTCTGGGACATTGAATCCATATGTAGGTTGGACTCACAAATTTATTTTTCCACCATATGAGTTTAGTATTGCAAATGCTTTAATTACTAATTTTCATATGCCAAAATCAACTTTACTAATGATGGTTTCTGCATTTGCAGGATATGATTTTATAATGGAAGCTTATAATGAAGCTGTTAAAGAAAAATATAGATTTTTTTCCTATGGAGATGCCATGCTAATTCTCTAATATGTCTATAAAAAAAATAGATATTAGATCATTTAAAAAAAAAGAATTAATTAAGTTTTTAGGTAATTTTAATTATGAACCTTACAGAGCTCAACAGATTTTAAATAGAGTGAATGATCAACAAATTGATTCTTTTGAAAAAATAAACAATATTCCAAAAGATTTAATCCAACTCTTAAACGAGAATTTTTTTTTAAGTAACACTATTATTCATAAATTTCAAAAAAGCTCTGACTTAACGATGAAGTTCAGCATCAAGCTTCATGATAATTTAATTATAGAAGCTGTGCTTATACCAACTGAAAAAAGAATTACTGCATGTGTGTCTAGTCAAGTAGGTTGTAGTTTGGATTGTAATTTTTGTGCTACATCAAGGTTGAAAAGAATTAGAAATTTAGAATCTTACGAAATTTATGATCAGATCATGCTATTAAATAATGAATCTTTAAAAAGTTTTTCTAAACCAATCTCAAATATTGTATTTATGGGTATGGGAGAGCCCTTACTTAATTATAATAATGTTATTAATTCGATTGATTTAATTTCTGGAAATCAAGGATTAGGTATTTCAAAAAAGAAAATTACTTTATCGACCTCAGGAATTTATAAAATGATAAAAAAAATGGCAGATGATAATGTAAAATTTAACCTTGCTATTTCATTGCATTCAGCCATTGAACAAACTAGAAATCAAATAATGCCATTTTCTAAATCATTTTCTTTAAAAAAACTGATTGATAGTTTAGAATATTGGTATTTGAAAACTAAAATTAAAATAACATTTGAGTATCTAGTTTGGAAAGATATAAATGATGATTTTGAACATATTAATGCTTTAGTTAAAATTTGTAAAAGAATACCTTCAAAAGTAAATCTCATTGAATATAACAGTATTAGGGATAAAAGATTTATTTCAGCTGATCAAATCTGGATAGATAATTATGTGAATTCGTTATATGAAAATAATATTCAAGTTTCAGTCAGAAGATCAAGAGGAAAAGACATCGATGCTGCCTGTGGTCAATTAGCAAATAAACACTAAATTAAGCGGAGTGAATCGAGTTTTTAAAATCAGAGAGCCAATAATAAAAGAGATGGAAATATTTGAAGAAAAATTTTCATCATTAATGCTAACTAGGGTTCCACTTCTTAATCGAATAACTCATTATATAATTAAAAGAAAAGGAAAGCAAATGCGTCCAATGCTTATTTTTCTATGCTCTAAACTGATTTCAGATAACGAAGTAAATGAAAAAGTTTATAGAGGAGCATCTGTTATTGAGTTAATTCATACTGCTACTTTAATTCATGATGATGTTATTGATGATAGTAAAAGAAGAAGAGGTTTTTTTTCAATCAATGCAATATGGAAAAATAAAATTGCTGTTTTAGTAGGTGATTTCCTTCTTTCTAAAGGTATGTTGTTGTGTATTGATAATAAAGATTTTGATCATCTTGAAATTATCTCTGAATCTGTAAAAAATATGAGTGAAGGAGAATTATTACAAATTGAAAAAGCAAAAAAGCTGGATATAGATGAAAAAATTTATATTGATATTATTTCAAAAAAAACAGCATCATTGATAAGTTCATGTTGTAAAATTGCAGGAGCTGGAACAGGTAAATCTAAAAAAGAAATTGATTTACTTGGAGAATTAGGTTTGAATATTGGAATAGCTTTTCAAATAAAAGATGATTTATTTGATTATGGTAAACAAAAGATTGGTAAACCAAGAGGTATTGATATTAAAGAAAAAAAAATGACACTTCCTCTAATAAAATCTTTAGAAAATGCTTCAGCAAAAGATAAAAAATGGATAATTAATTCAATTAAAAAATTTAGTAATGACAAAAAAGTAGTTCTAAAAATAATTGATTACGTTAAAAATAACGGAGGACTTGATTACTCAATATCAATGATGAACGAGTACCACGCTAGATCATTAAAAATTTTAGATAAATTTCCTGATAATCAATTCAAAGTTGCATTAAAAAACATGATTGATTATGTTATTGAAAGAGATTATTAAATTTATATTGTGATATCAAAAGAAACTATAGATCGGGTCTTTGAAACAGCACTTGTCGAGGAAGTTATTTCTGATTTTATTCAATTAAAAAAATCTGGATCAAACTTCAAAGGCTTAAGTCCATTTACTGATGAAAAAACACCAAGCTTTATGGTTTCTCCTGCTAAACAAATATGGAAAGATTTTAGTAGCGGTAAAGGAGGAAATGTTGTTGCTTTTTTAATGGAACATGATCAGTTATCCTATCCGGAGGCTATTAAATATCTAGCAAAAAAATATAATATAGATATTATAGAGACACAGCTTACTGATAATCAAAAGGAAAAAATTAATGAAAAAGAAAAACTTTTTATAGTAGCAAACAAGGCAAAAGATTTTTTTAAAACTCAAATAAATTCAACTGATTTTGGAAAAAATGTTGCAAAAAATTATTTGACAGAAAGAGGATTTGGGGATGAAATTATTGGTGAATTTGAAATTGGATGTTTGACCGATCACAGTTATACTTTAAAGTCTTTTCTAGTTGAAAATGGATATGAAATTGAAGATTTAATTAAAATTGGTCTTGTATCGAGTAAGACAAAAGATGATATTTATAAGTCTAGGATAATTTTCCCAATAAAGACCATCTCTGGAAGAACAGCAGGATTTGGTGCTAGAACACTTAAATCAAATACTAAATCTGCAAAATATATAAATAGTCCAGAGTCTGAAATTTACAATAAGAGTAAAATTTTATTTGGTCTTTCTAAATCAAAAAATGAAATAGTTAAAAAAGACAATTGTTTTGTTGTTGAAGGGTATACTGATGTTATGAGGTTTCATCAAAAAGGTGTAAAAAATGTTGTTTCTTCATCAGGAACAGCACTCTCCAAGGATCAAATTAATATTATAAGGAGATTATCAAAAAACATAACTGTAATTTATGACTCAGACATAGCTGGAATAAATGCAACTAAGAGAAGTGTTGATATGATTTTGGAGCAAGGAATGAATATAAATATAGTTCTTTTGCCAGATAATGAAGATCCTGATAGCTTTGCTAAAAATAAAAATGAATCTGAAATCTTAAATTTCTTAAATGAAAATTCAGTTGACTTTATTGAGTTTAAAGCAAATATTCTTAAGAAAACTTTAAAAAATACTCCATCTGAAAAGGCTAAAGTTATTAATGATTTAATAATAAGTATTTCAAAAATTCCTGATAGAATTAAGCAAGAAATTTATATTAGACACTGTTCTGAAATAATGAATATTTCTGAACAAACATTGTTTAATGTATTATCACAAATATCTGGAATAAAGATTCAAAGTAAAAAATCTCAGAACCCTGTTTTAAATCTTTCGCCTCAACAAAACAACGTTGATCAAGTTTACGAATTAGAAAAGAAAATTATTGAAATTTTAATTTTATATGGAGATAAAAAAGTTGTATTTGATGAAATTAAAATATCTAAAAGTGAGGAAGGTGATGTGGTTTATAAAAATGTAAAAATTGAATCTCAAGTATTTGAAAAAGTATTTCTGGATTTACAATCTGATGAGATTGAATTTGCTAACCCCGAATTTAAAGAATTGTATAGGTTAATTATTAAAAATTTTCAGTCAAGCAATTTTGATATCAGTTCAATATTAAATTCTATTGATGGTGAGTTGTCTAACTTAGTTACTACTATTATGATGAAAGACGATATTTATCAATTACATAAATGGAAATCAAAGAATGTTTATGTAAAGGATAAAAATAAGTCAATTTCTCAGCTCGTAACTGAAACAATTCTAACGCTTAGAACATTATTAATAAATAGAAAAGTTAATGAGTTGTCAAAAACAAATAGTGACTCTGAAAACTTAGATCAAAATTTATTGGAGGAAATAGTTAATTATTATCAATTAAAAAATTTTCTAAGTAAAAAATTAAATAGAGTTATTTAGTAATTCTTTAGGTATTTCACATATGGGAATCGGAATCATCTTATGTTCATTCTTAGTGTAGAAATTGTCTAAGATCTTATAAACTTCAAGGCTTCTTCCTTCTAATGTATCAACACGGATTTTTTTATTTTTTAATTCCATTGCTTTTTCAAGTTCATCATAAGTGGCGCCAATTTGATCTTCATCACTTCTTGTGTCATCCCAAAGGCCATCGGTTGGTTTGGCTAATACAATTTCATCAATTATATTAAGTTCTTTCGCCACAGCTCTTACTTGAGACTTCAAAAGGTCAGCAATTGGAGATAAATCAACTCCGCCATCGCCATATTTTGTATAAAATCCAACACCAAAATCTTCAACTTTATTTCCAGTACCAACAACTAGATAATTATTTAAGGTAGCGTAGTAATATAAAGTTGTCATTCTTAACCTTGATCTTGAATTTGCGAGGGATAATAAGTTGTCATTTTTATGATCATTGGTTACTGACTTGGAAAAAGATTCAAAAGTTTTTGTCAGATCAATATATTCTTCTTCAAAATTTTTAAATTTATTTAGCCATTTAATATGCTTGCCAGATCTCAAAAGTTCATTTTTTGACTGATAAATTGGCATTTGAATACAAAGAGTGGGTAGGCCAGTCATGCATGCAAGAGTTGAAGTGACAGCAGAATCAATGCCTCCGGATATCCCGACTACAAATCCATTTGTTTTTGAGTTTGTTGAATAAGATTTTAACCAATTTACAATGTGATTAATTACCTTTGATGTGTTCATGATAAAATTCTACTTAACTAAATTATATCAATTATTTTACCAAATTATATTCCTTTTCAAATATTTTTCAAAATTTATAACTATTCTTTTTTTGTTTTTTGTTAATTGTGATAATCACAATAAAAATAATTTTAAGGTTGCAGAAATTGAAAGATTTGAAAAATCTTTTTTTGAATATGATTTAGATTCAATTAACAATCTTATCTCAGATTATCCTTTTTTATTTCCTACTCAATTTTCCATTCAGGATTGGATTAATATAAGAGAGGATAAATTAAGAAATGAAATTTTTTCAGAGACTATTGAAATTTATCAAGATCAGTATTTGGAACAAAATCTATCAAAATTATATCATAATTTGAATAATTTCTTTTTAGATTTTAGATATCCAAGATCTATTACCCTTAATAATGGTGTCGATTATGATTATAGAGTTGTATACAGTGATGATATTTTGTTGATTTCTCTAGATTGTTTTTTGGGTGAAAGCCGCTTCTATTCAGGAATTCCAACTTATCAAAAATCAAAAATGAATAAGAATTATTTGTTTAGGGATATTGCTGAAAAAATAGTATTTAATTTCGTAAAATATCCTAAGGAAAGACAGTTTGTTAACAGAGCAATCTATTATGGAAAAATCATGTATTTCATGGAAAATGCTTTAGATTTTGAGATTTCAAAAGTTTTTAAATATGACAATGAACAAATTAATTGGTTAAATAAAAATGAAAAACTTATTTGGACTAAATTAATAGAGAATGATATGTTATTTTCAACTAGTAATGTATATTACGAAAACTTAATTTTAGAAAATCCTTATTCCAAATTTGGCACTCAGCTGGACTATCAAATCCCTCCTATGGTTGGAAAATGGATAGGATATAAAATTGTTGAATCTTACATAAAAACAAATAATAAAAACATAGTCGATGTTTTAGAAATGGATGAGTATGAACTATATTTAGACTCTAATTTTAACCCTTAAGCATGATTTCAAAAAAATCTGATATTGTAATAACAATAGAGCTAGATGAAAACAAAATTCCCGAGAAAATGAGTTGGTCAGCAAAAGATGGCGGTGTTCAAAATCAAGAAAGCAAAGCATTGCTGTTTTCTTCTTGGGATTCAGTTAACAAAGAAACAATGAAAATAGATTTATGGACTAAAGATATGCCCGTAAATGAAATGAATATCTTTATTCATCAGACTTTGGTTAGTTTATCTCAATCATTTTACAAAGCCACAAATAATGATAAAATGACCGATGCTTTTAATCAGTTTTGTGATTATTTTTCTGAAAACTTAAATTTAAAAAAGAGTTAATCACTAAGACTTAATAAATAGTTCCGTAAATCTTCAAGCCCAGTTTTTTTACTTGATGATGTAAGGAAGTATTTTTGATTAAAAGTTTTCTCAATCAAAAAATTTTTATAATTCATAAATTTTTGTTTGACAACTTTCTCTTTTAATTTATCAATTTTTGTAAATATCACATCAAATTGAATATTATATTCAATTAAAAAATTTATATAATCAATATCTGATTTTACTGGCTCGTGTCTTATATCTATTAGTAAAAAAAGTTTTTTAAGATTTTTTCGATTGGTAATATAATCAGTAGAAATTCTTTTAATCTTTTCAGATTCAGATTTTGAAAGTTTTGAGTAACCAAACCCAGGTAGATCAACTAAATAAAAAGCATCATCAATTAAAAAATGATTTATCAATTGGGTTTTCCCAGGACTTTTAGATGTTTTTGCTAAACCTTTTTTTTGGATAAGTGAGTTGATTAAGCTAGATTTTCCAACATTAGATCTTCCAATAAATGCAAACTCATTTCTTTTATCATTAGGACATTCTGAAGATTTAGAGCTACTTTTTATGAATCTTACGTTTTTTAAAAACACCTTAGATATTTTTGCTTTTAAGCCAATCGAAAAGTATTTTGTTGAATTTCTGTGGGTGTTCCATCATCGGAGCATGTCCACATTTGTCGATCCAAAATATTTCAGAATTTGGAATTAAATTATTAAATTCTTTGCCAACATTAGGAGGAGTAACTGTATCGTTTTTTCCCCAAATAATAGCAGTTTCATTTGTAATTTTTGGAAGATCACTTGACATATTATGTCTAATTGCACTCTTTGCCATTGCTAAAATCTTTATAAGTTTCTTTCTATTATTTACTGTTTCAAAGATTTCATCCACAATTTCTTTGGTTGCTATTTCTGGCCTGTAAAAAACTTCTTGAGTTTTTTTCTTTATGAAATTATAATCCTCCCGTTTCGGATATGAATCTCCCATAGAATTTTCATATAGCCCTGAGCTTCCAGTTAAGACAAGTCCTTTAACTAGCTTGGGAAATAATTTAGAAAAAATTAATCCAACATGACCGCCAAGTGAGTTACCAATTAAAACTACATTTTTCAATTTTTTATGATCTATGAATTTCTTCACATACTTAGCAAAGTATTTAACATTTGTGTTTAATAAAGTTGAATTATAAACAGGGAGTTCTGGTGCTAAAACAGCATATCCGTTTTTAGGAAAAAAATCAAACAATCCTTCAAAATTACTAAGCCCTCCCATTAATCCATGAAGAATGACTAAGGGTTGTCCATTCCCAACTGATTTATAATTAAATCCATTTTCAGATATATAATTTTCCAAGGATTAGTTATTTAAATAAGCAAATATATACAATAAACATCTATACTGCGCAAATATTTTATGATATTATTAAAGCTTTAAAATATTGATAATCAATAAATTAAGATTAAAAATATTTAATTATTTAAATTTATTAACAAAGTGGTAAAATGTGGTAAAATGTGGTATATTTGATAGTAACACTAATCATATATGAGCACTTTAATAGGTACATATGAATGTAAGTTGGATATTAAAGGAAGACTAATGTTCCCCTCTTCATTTAAAAAACAATTAGAGGAAAAGTTAGACAAAGGCTTCATTCTTAAGAGATCTGTGTTTCAGAGATGTCTTGAGTTGTTTCCATTAGATGAGTGGGAAATAACTATGAATGGAGTTAATCAGCTTAACAGATTTGTAAAAAAGAACAATGATTTTATCAGAAGATATACTGCTGGTTTAAAATCAATTGAGTTGGATAATGCTGGAAGAATCTTAGTGCCAAAAGACTTGATAAAATTTGCTGATTTAAAAAAGAATTTGGTAATGACTAGTGCTGTAAATATTATTGAGATTTGGGATAAAGAATTGTATGAGAAATCAATTAATGATTCAGAAATTGATTTTGCACAATTAACAGAAGATGTGATGGGTAATACTAGCGATAATGTATCATAATCCTGTATTACTAAATGAATCTGTTGAAAGTTTGGAAATAAAAAAAGGTGGTATATATGTCGATTTGACCTTTGGAGGAGGTGGCCATTCTAAAGAAATACTAAAAAAAATTGATAAATCAGGAAAGTTGATAGCTTTTGACCAAGATATAGATGCTCATAATAATTCAATTAAAGATCCAAGATTTCATCTGTTGCATCAAAACTTTGTCTATTTAAAGCAAAATCTTGAATATTTAGGAATTAATAAAGTTGATGGAGTATTGGCTGATCTAGGTGTTAGTTCTTTTCAGTTTGATACAAATGAAAGAGGTTTTACATACACTAATGAATCAAGACTAGACATGAGAATGGATGTTAGTTCAGAACTTGATGCAGTAAGTTTATTGAATGATTATGATGAATCCGAATTATCAAGAATATTTTTTGATTTTTCAGACTTAAGAAATTCCAGAAAAATTGCTCAACTTATTTGTTTAAATAGAAAAAATAAGAAAATACAAACGTCCAATGAGTTAAATAAAATCTTAAAACCATTGTACACTGACTCATATAAAAACAAATTTTTAGCACGCGTTTACCAAGCTATCAGAATTGAGGTCAATAATGAAATTAATGCTTTAAAAAAAATGCTTAATCAAGTTGTTGAGGTTCTCACAAAAAACGGAATAGTTTCTATAATAACATATCATTCCATTGAAGATCGCTTAGTAAAAAGGTTTTTTAAAAACTCCTGCTTTGATAATGAACCAAAAAAAGATCATTATGGTAATAAAATTTTATCATTGAAACCAAAGAACAACTTTATAACTCCATCAAAATCAGAACTGAAGATAAATAATAGATCCAGGAGTGCTAAGCTTAGATCTGCTATCAAAATATGAGAAAAAAAATATTAAACATATTGCTTGGAAAATTCTTAATTGATCAAATAAATTCTAACAACTTAAAAATAATCCTATTTGTTTTTTTGATGGCTTTCACTTTAATTTTTTTATCTCATAGTGTTGATTCAAAAATTTATAAAATAAATTCTCTTAGTAATGATGTTTCAGCTATAGAGTCGAATTTTATTGATCAAAGAAAAATTTTAATGAATGTTAGAATGGAATCTAACATAAGAAAAAAACTTATCGATAAAAATATCGAACCTTCATTAAAATCACCTTTAAAAATTCTAGTTTCTAATGAAAAGTAATCATTTTGCTGTAAAACTTATTTTAATTGCATTAGCATTTTTGCTTGTTGGAGGACTAGTTGGATACAAATTAGTTGAAATACAATTCATTGAAGGAGATAAATACAGAAAAATAGCAAGTGATAAGACTATTAGAAATTATAAAATTAAGCCTATTCGAGGTAATATTTACTCTACTGATGGAAGTTTGTTAGCAACCTCAGTAACTAAGTATGATATTTATTTTGACACAAAAGTAGTTGATGAAAAAATATTTAATAATGGACTTGAAAAGTTATCTCATCAACTTACTCTAATTTCAAAAAAGAGTCAAGATGAGCTTTATAATTATATTCAAAATGCTAGGAAAAATGGCAATAGATATCTGTCTATTTTTAAAGGTATATCCAGAAATGACGTCGAAAAAGTAAAAAAATTCTCAATTTTTAAAAATGGACTGATAAAAGGTGGATTGATTGTAAATAAAAGAGTTTCTAGAGAATATCCTTTAGGGAAAATTGCCGAAAGAACAATAGGCTATGAAAGATTAAATAGTCAAGGTTTTTTTAGTGGTGTTGGTCTTGAACATGGCTTTGGTGCTTTGCTGAGAGGAAAAGATGGCTTTGAGATTCAAAGAAAAATCTATAACGGTCAGTGGAAAGCACTTGACAATGAAAACAAAAAGGAACCTATCAATGGGTATGATATTGTTACAACAATAGATTCTGAAATTCAAGACATAGTACATGATTATTTGTTAGAACACACTGAAAAGTTTCAAGCAGATCATTCATCAGCTATTGTTATGGAAGTTGAAACTGGAAATATAAAAGCAATCTCAAATTTTGGAATTACAGATGATGGTAAATATTATGAAAAATTAAACTATGCTGTTGGAGAATCTATTGAGCCAGGATCTACTTTTAAACTTGCAGCAATAGCTGCTGCATTAGAAGATCAGGTAATAGATACTACAACCTTAGTTGATACTGAAAAAGGAGAGCTTAATTATTATGGATATAAGGTTAGAGATTCAAGAAAGGGAGGATATGGGAAAATAGATGTTATGGATGTGATCAGATTATCCTCAAACACGGGTATAGTCAAAATCATAGATTCAGTTTATAAAAATGATTCAAAGAGGTTTTCTGACAGACTCTATAATTTTGGAATTTATGAAAAAGTTCAAGAATCAATTAAAGGAGAACCTAACCCAAAAATTCCACATCCTAGTGATAAAAATTGGAATGGACTATCTCTTCCCTGGATGTCATACGGATATGGTTTGAGTATGACTCCATTACAAATCTTAACATTTTACAATTCTATAGCTAATGATGGAGAAATGGTTGGACCAAAATTTATATACAGTTACAAGAAGCCAGGTTCTACAAATGAAGTTGTTTATGAAAAAAGAATTTTGAAAAAATCAATTTTTTCAAAAAAAACTAATGATATTTTAAAACAAATGTTACATGATGTTGTAAATCATGAAAATGGAACTGCTAAAAATATAAAATCTGATTACTTGACACTTTCTGGAAAAACAGGAACTACTCAAGTAGATTATGCATCTGATGATATAAATTATATTTCAAGTTTTGTTGGTTATTTTCCAGCTGACGATCCCAAGTATTCATGTATTGTTGTTATAAATAAACCGAATAAAACATTGGGATATTATGGATCTTCTGTGGCGGCTCCAGTTTTTAAAAAAATTGCAGAAAAGATTCAATCAAAATCACCTCAAATTAAATTATATAAAAAAAATGAACTTTTTAACAAGTTAAAGCTTACTTCAAATTCAGAAGATAAAAAAATAAAAATTGATAATAATAAAATTGATTCATGAAGAAGTTAGATTATTTATTATTAAATGTTAATACAATAAAAATTTTAGGTGATAAAATTATAGATATAGAATCAATAACAAATAACTCTGAAAAAGTATCAGAAAAATCGATGTTTGTTGCTATTAAAGGGATTAATTCAGATGGTCATAATTATATAGATCAAGCAATTTTAAATGGTGCTAAATGTATTCTATGTCAAATTGTTCCAGAAAAAATAGTCAATAGCATAACTTACATAATTGTAAAGAATTCAAGAAGCGAGTATTCAAAAATATGTTCAAATTTTTTTGACAATCCTAGTGAAAAATTAAATCTAATTGGAATTACAGGAACAAATGGAAAAACAACAACGGCAACATTCCTTTATGAAATTCTAAAACTTCAGACTATAAAATCAGGACTAATATCCACAAACTGTATTAAGATTCATGATAAAAAATTTGACACAAATTTGACAACACCAGATTCTTATGAAATCAATTTTTATTTAAATGAAATGGTTAGCCATGGAGTTGAATATTGTTTTATGGAAGTTTCCTCTCATTCAATTGTTCAAGATAGAATCAAGGGTCTAAATTTTAAAATAGGTGTTTTTACTAACATTTCTCATGATCATCTTAATTATCATAAAACTTTTAAAAATTATATAGAGGCAAAAAAAATATTCTTTGATAGCCTAAGCTCTAAATCTGTTTCATTATACAACAGCGATGATAAAAATGGTAGAATTATGATTCAAAACACATCTTCCAAAATAAAATCTTTTTCTATCCATAAAAATTCAGATTATAAAATTAAAATTGTAGAAAATAATCTTGAGGGATTAGTTGTTGAAATTCAAAATAATATAATTCATTCTCAGATTTCTGGAAATCACAATGCATATAATTTACTTGCTGCTTACGCTGTTTGTGATTTGTTAGGATTAGAAAAACAAAAAATTACACAATCATTGAGTATTCTCAAATCAGTAGAAGGTAGATTTGAAGTGATTTATGAAAATAATAAAATAGGAATAGTTGATTTTGCACATACGCCCGATGCAATAAAAAAAGTGCTACTGTCCTTAAGAGAATATGTTTCTGAAAAAAATAAGCTTATAACTATAGTTGGATGTGGTGGTGGTAGAGATAAATTAAAAAGATTTAAGATGGGTAGCATCTCATCATCATTAAGTGATATTTCAATTTACACATCGGATAATCCAAGAGATGAAGATCCAAATCAAATAATTAAAGATATGTTAGAGGGAGTGGAAACAGAAAATAGAGATAAGGTATTAGTAATTGAAAATAGAGAAAAGGCAATTGAAAAAGGTGTTAAGTTATCAAATGAAAAAGATGTAGTTGTTGTGTTAGGAAAAGGTCATGAAAAATATCAATTAATTGGAAATAAAAAAATTGAATTCAGTGACAAAGAAAAGCTGAGTTATTATTTAAAAAGAGCTGTATAATGCTATATTATTTATTCGAATATATTGAATTAAATTTTCAAATTGCAGGTGCTAGTTTGTTCCAGTA
>CEPJ01143247.1_pt1 | contig 16279 bp, 15 predicted proteins | sample 530561 | NCBI WGS metagenome assembly CEPJ01 (sample SAMEA2620404, study PRJEB7988) | marine metagenome | biome: marine biome (ENVO:00000447); feature: surface water layer (ENVO:00002042); material: "saline water (ENVO:00002010), including plankton (ENVO:xxxxxxxx)" | depth 5 m
ACTAAAAATGCCTCAAATAAAATAAGAAAAACTTACAGCAGAGAAAAAGTTTTTTCAGATTATTTATCTGACTTTAAAAATATTACGAAAAATTAAAAACTCTTTTTCCTTCAACGTTTTTTATATTCAAATGATGATCGTATTTAAAGTCCTCTCTACTGTGGGTCGAATTTATCAAAGTTATTTCCATACTATTAAGTACTGAATGAATTTTGTCCCTGGTATCAGTGTCTAAATTAGCAGTTGATTCATCTAAAAATAAGATGTCAACATTAGCTAACATGACTCTTATAAATGAGATTTTTTGCATTTGTCCAGAAGATAAACTTTTATTACTTACTTTTTTTTCAAGATTTGGATCTTCTCCATTGAATAAATCAAAAAGTTTTATTAGTTCGAATAACTTTTCATCAGAAATTTCATCTTGATTTCCGTAAATTAAGTTTTCTTTTATATTCGAATCAATAATTAAAGGTATTGGTCCAACATAGCCTAAATTATCAGAAAATGTTTTTACTGAACCTTCAGTTGCTGAGTATATGCCTGACATAAGACCAATCAATGTACTTTTACCGCTACCATTAAGTCCAGTAATCACAGTATGCTTACCTCTCTCTATTTCTAAATTTAAATCCTCAAACATAAATTTATCAGCTCCAAAATACTTAAAATTTACATTTTCAAATTTGATTGCTACATTAGTTTCTAATTTATTATCTAACAGCAAAGGGCTTAATTTTATGTCCTTATCATTTTCAAACTCAATTAATTTTTCAATATGAACTTGAGAATTGATTAAACCATTTAGAGAGTTATTAAGATTGCCTAATGTCTGTACAAGCCTTAACGTTACACCAATAAATTCGAGAGTAATTAAATTTATTATCGACTCATTTAAAAATGCCACTACGAAAACCATTGTTGCAAAAAATGTCGGAAATAAAGAATTAATTGTTGAAAAATTAAAATTTTTGAATTGAGCAGATGCATAGGAGTCAGAAACTTTTTTAAAATCTAGTAATTCTTGATTACTTGTTTTGAGTATTTTGATCAAAAACATATTATCAATCACTTTTTGAATATCTTGATTAATTTTTTTAGATTTTTCGTAAGAAATATGAATATATTTTCGAGCTTGCTTTAAAAGCAACCTGGTTGGAAAGTAAATTATTACTCCCATCAATAATAAGTAACTTGAAAATTCGAAATTAGAGTAAATCAAAAAGACACCATAAACAATAAGTTGGATTGTGTGATTTAAAACTTTCGCAAATGCATTATAGAAATAAGAGATATGTATTGTCAGTTCATTCACGTAAAATGTTGAATCTGCAATTGAGTAATTACCTCTATTGTAAATCTCTTTTAATAAATAACTTCGTAAACTTTCTCTTATTTCCAAAGTCAATTTTTGAATTATTATTTTTTCTAAATAGAAAAAGGAGAACCTTAATATAACTATAAATATCATTAAAAAATTATTATCAAAAATAAATTCTAAAATAAAACTGTAAATCTCATTTATTTCATTTGTATCCCTTGAAGATAGTAAAAATGAAAAGTACAAAATTATAAATATGTCTAATAAAACACTTAAATTAGAAAGCACTATTGAAGATAAGATTTTTAGCTTTTTGTTTTTAATGCTACTTTTTCTAGACACATATAATATGTTCTCAATGCTGTTTCTTATGTTTTTTAATAGCATAATTAAAGTATATTAAGAATTAGTGTGATAAATGTAATTATTTTCATACATTAAGAAAGATAATGGTATATGAAGTTTAATAAGTATAAAATTTCTCACTATTTTATTTTTATTATTTCAGGAATAAATTATCTTATAGCAATAATTCTAAGAAGCCTTATTAGAAATAAAAAAAATAGAATTCTTCTCTATGGTCACAAGCTTGTGGGAAATTTAGAAGTTATCTTCAAAGATAGTAGATTTGCTAAACACGAAATAATGTTTATAACATTAAACTTTTCAGATTATTTAAAATTAAAAAAGATTTACGGAAATAGAATTCTTACTCCTTTAAGTACTGTGCAACTTTTTAAGTGCTTAAGCTCTAAGTTGATAATTGCTTCACATGGTATTTTTTTTCATAAAATAATCAAAAGATTAGGAATTCAAACAATTCTTTGCGGACATGCAATAAACGGATCTATACCAAATAATAAAAATAAAACTAAAAAATACTTTGAAATGTTTGATCAAGTTTTGCTTCACTCTCCTTATGATAAAAAAATAGTTGAAAATGAGCTGTTAGTTGGAAACTCGAATTTGAATACTACTGGATTTGCAAGAAATCAGATAATGGTTGAAAATTCTTTTAAGAAAAAAGAATTAAAGTCTAAAAATAATCTTAGTAATAAAAAAATCATTATTTATGCGCCAACATCGAATAGAGGAAGTAAAAAATATATGGGCTCAACTTTTTCCGTACATAATATAAATTTTTATAGATATATCAGTAAAGAACTACTTGATTCTGAAATAGTGTTTATCATAAAAACCCATGTCAATGATTCTATTTCAAAAGAAATAATTGAATTTGTAAAAGAGAACAAACAAATTTACTTCGACAAAGACATTTTAATTAATTACGACTATGACCTTTTGATAATTAGCGATGTCCTGATTACGGACTTATCAACAATTTACGTTGATTATTTATTATTAGAAAAACCAATTTATTTATTTGATAATCCAGATCCTGATCCTAAAAGAGAGCTGTCAAGTATCCTCAAAAACATCAATTTACCAAAAATTAAAACCCAAGAAGAACTTAAGAATTTTATTCAAAAAGTAAAATCTGACAGTCTTGAGTTTCAAAATATTAATAAATTAAAACAAGAGATTTATGAAAGTCAAGATCATCTTGATACAATAGAAAAAATTGATGATATATTTTCATCAATTTCTAATTAAAAATAGAATTCAATCGTTGTTAAGTGATATTATTGCGATTCTTGGTGGATTTTCAAGTAAACCGATATAACTATTCTTGTTAATTTTTAATATATCTCTGATTCGATTTTTCAAGTTATATGAATTTAAAACATCCAAAGATTGATTCACTAAATCATAAGAAGCTATATATAGTCTACTGTGTTTTAAAGACCCAAAAATAAAATCAATAGAGCTTTCATCACTACTTATTATTGAAATATCTGATATCCCATGTTCAACAACCTTATCAAGGCCAAAATAATATATAGGCTCTACAAAACCAAATTCTTCGTGGGACTTTTTATAGCGAACTACATTCTCAGTCTCTTCAAAAACATAGTTGATTCCCCATTTAGAATTGTAATGAAGTCCATACGATGCAATTGGCCAACCAAAATTATTTAAACTACTGGTATCAATTAAGTTAATTTCGTCACCCATTCTTGGTCCATGTTCAGTTGATAAAAAGAGATTGTCTTTAACTTTTTTTATTCCCTGCGCGTTTCTATGACCCAATGATAAAATTTCGTATTTTCCATTTTCTTTATTAATCTTTAAGGTTTTTCCATATTGACTATTTAAATCTTGAGGTAGGCTTCTTTGTCTGAAATCTCCAACAGTAAGAATTAAATTTTCAGCGTCATAATTATCCAAAGCACCCCCTGATTGTGCTGCAGTATATCCATCGCTTGTCCTTTGGATACAATCATCAAGTGTAAAAAATTTATTAAACTCAATTTCTACTAAATCAACTTCTCCTTTTAATATACTGAGAGTTGTACAGTCAGGTTCGACTTCATCAATGTATGAAACGTAAATATGATAATTATCATAAAAAATATTTCTTACACTTTCCCAACCACCCCAACTAAATCTTTCATCAATGCCATAAAGATATTCATTTTGTACAATATCTTTAAAATTTGTCTCAATTCTATTAAATCCAGATTTTGATTCATTGATTAAGCTTTCTAAATTCATAAAGAAAAGATCTCCTGTTGCGGAAATATATAAAAGATTATTTTCAAACTTTTCAATATAACCTACTGGCTTTCCGCTTGTTTTACTAAACTTTATGTTTTCACAACATAAGATAAATTCTTTTATATCAATTTCATCATTAAAAGATATATTTCTGAATTCGGAGATTGATCCAGAGTTATTATACAGTTCATCCCTTTCTTGAAATACATTTAGTTCAGTAAATGAGAAGTCTTGAGCAGTAATATTTGATAAATATGATGATTGTCTTGCCTCAAAGTAGTAACTCTGAATACTTACTGAAATAAAGATTGGTAAAATTAATAAACCGATTTTAAAATAATAATTTATCTTTGTCCTTGAAACAAGAAAATATAGAAGTGGAAAAATAATAAATAAATATATGAAATTGGTTCTTGGAAAGTCATTAATTTTAAATAAATAAAATACAAATAAAAATGAAAGAATGTTTGTCGAAAAATAGTTTATTGATAAAAGTTTGTTTAAAAATATTGAAAAAATACTGATAAAGATGGATAGAAATAAAAGACTGTATGAACTGTAGAAATAGTTTTCACTAAAGAATGTGAAATAGTACTCTAAAGTATCTTCAAAGACAAAATAATATCTTCTTGTTAATTTAAAGAATACTTCATAAAACAAAACACTGTAAAGAAAGTAAACAATATCGTTCTTTGAAAAAGAATTTACTATGCTTAAAAGTTTATTTTGTATCACTTAGAAATTAGTATATCGTTTAAAAGAAAACACATATAATTGATACATGAATAAAAGTAAGTCTTTAGGAGTAATTGTTCCATTTTTTAATGAGGAAAAATTTTTAAATGAGTCCATAGAAAGACTATTGAAATTGCATATTATTGATCAGATTGTTCTTGTAGATGACTGTTCAACTGACACAAGTTACTCTATTGCAGCTGAAATTTGCAAAAATAATGATAAAGTTTCAATTACTAAAACAACTGCTAATGAAGGAAAAGGAAACGCCGTAAAACTTGGTCTCGGATTTATAACAACTAGCCATGTAATTATTCATGACGCTGATCTAGAATATTTTCCGGAGGATATCCCTGAAATGTATGAAAACGTATCTCTTGAAAAAAATAACTTGATACTTGGTTCAAGAACTATTGGTTCAAAAGAAAGAACAAGTCTTTATTTTTACACATATTTTGGAAACAAGATCTTAACAGCCATATTTTCTATTTTAAACAATTACAGAGTTTCTGATATTGCAAGTTGTTATTGGATGGTAAATGTACAAAGCTTAAACGAAATAGGTATATCAGAAAAAGGTTTTGCAATAGAAGTTGAAGTTTTATCAAAATTTATTAAAAATAATATACCCATAATTGAAGTTCCTATTAGATATGAAGGAAGAAGTTACGAGGATGGTAAAAAAATAAAGCTTAAAGATGGAATAAAAATATTTTTGAAAATTTTAAAATATAGCAAATTAAATTTATTAAATTAATCTTGCAGTCTTTGAGTTGTTAATCTAACTTCATACAAAATATAAAAAATACAGTATAAAAGTAATGATATTGAAAAAAACGGAACCTTAGGAACAATTAAACTATTGTTTTCTTTTACCTGTTCTAAAGCATAGATTCTACATTCACTGCTATTTGGTATTAAGGATCTGTTTTCACCATGGTTGTTTAAAATTTCTTTTTTACTTCCAATACAATCGACTGCATATGAATTGTCATAAGAAGCTCTATTTTTATTAGTTCCTAATTTTTTTTCATCGCAATCAGATTTTAAATTATTGATATTACCAGACTTAAACAAAAATTTTAGCAAATCATTTTCATAGATAATATAATTATTAATCTCGCAAAAGGGAGAATATTGATTTGTAACTACTAAATACTCAGAAAAAAGTTGGTCATTTTGTTTTGGATGTCCCGAAATAAAGAAAATACTCATTACGTATAAAGTAAGAAACAATAGTGTTTTGTAATTAATTTTTTTAAAGATCTTTAACCCAATAAATAGAATTGCAACTGACAATAAAAAAGAAAAATAAAATGACTTAAATGTATCACCTTTGATTGGATTGAAATTATTTGATGGAAAACCTAAAGAATTAATATAAAGGATAATAATTCCAATGAATGGAGCAAAAAAGAATTTTCTATTTTTTTTATCTTTTATACCGAAAAAAATAATTGATAAATAGAAAATTATTGAAAAAATAAATGATACCATTTTTCGTACATGATCTAAGCGCCATATAAGAATATCACTGAGTAAGCCATCATAACTTATCTGTCTTGATTCAATAAAAGAATTTTCAATGTTCTTAACAAATAACTCTTTTCTATTTTTTAAAAAATAGTGATCATCAGAATCAAATAACTGATTAAAGTAGTCTCCAAAAGTATCAAGCAATAAAGGATTTATGACTGAATCACTGTGGTAGGTTATTCCTACATCATTTAGCTTAAAGAATGGAAATCTTATAGCTTCATAAATGTTTGCATTAATTAAAATTTTAGGATCAGCTTTAAAATCATACTCAGAATCATATGGTCGTTCAAACAAGGTATTTCCAGTAATTGTATAATTTTCAAATTGTAATATTCCCAATACAGCTAATGAAGAAATCAGAATAATTATGAATTTTTTTAATGTTATCTTTTTAAGTATTTCAAAATATGAAAAAATTAAATAGATAATTAACATTCCAGCTACCGATCCTTTTGAGTTAATAATTAACGATAGAAATGGGATTGCAAATAACAAATTTTGTATTTTATGATCGAGAATATATTTTTCTATATTTAATAACACCCATGGTATAAAAGCAAATGCTAATATTTCTGGTTTCATTACAGCTCTTAAGTAAATAGTCTGAGGAAAATAAACAAGAAATATAAGACTTGCCAATATTGTTTCAGTTTTATAGTTTTTAAATTTTAAAAAAACAAAGAAACCAACAAGCCCTATCAAAAACAATAAAAAATTTATTTCATGAACTGCAGAATTTAAAACAAATTCTGAATTTGAAAAATTAACTGAATCAATTTTTGACAATAATCTTCTAGCAATCAAAAAATAATAAATTACTCCTTGACCGTAATCAATGTCTACATCAATGCCTGTAAAATAATTAATGTATCCGTAATACTTTGAATAATCGACATTTCTGCTTGATATAAAATAAGAATTAATCCATGTATACGAGAAAAAGCAAGATAGAAACAATAGAAAACCAAGAATTTTTGATTTATTTAATTTTGGCATATTTTTATATTTTATTGGTAAAAATCAATAAAGTCAGACTTAGAATATATATAATCATATAGATTTTTATAACCAAATGACGTATTACAAATGCTAAATATAACGAAAAAGAATTTACTCTCAATTGTTTTAATTGCTTACTTTCTTGTTTACATTTTTTTTGCAAGTTTCGTAACAAACTTTGCTATAAGTGACCTTGATTATAAAAATTTTAGCACTGAAAATTCCTGTACATATACAATAAACCAAATCGATTTTTACGACTTTGATGAGGCAGACAAGTCATACCAAATATACAAACACCATACAAATTTTATTAAAGATCCTCAAAGTATTAAGTGTCTAAATAAAATTCAATTAATAGAAGATGGTTGGCCAGTAATTCGTGTTGAGGTATCAGGCGATAGTTTATTATTTCAAATAATTAAAAACACTGGCTTTATTCTATTATTTTTATTTTTTGTAAACTTTTTCTCATTTAAACATAAATTTTTCTTGATTGTAACTACACTTTTTAATCTCATAACTTATAGAATTTTTAGCATAGATTTTATATCAGAAGAGTTTAAATTTCTTTACAGCTATGAAATCATTTTCTCAGAAATACTGATTACATATCTTATATTTTTAATGCAAACAAATAATGAGTATTTGAGAAAAACAATTAACTTATTTCAAGAGTTTGTAAATAAATTAGATAACAAGTCAATAATTTTTATTTCAGGGCTTATTGGCATTAGAGCAATTTATATTTTTTTTAACTACTCCTATGCAAATAATATTTCAGAATGGTTGATAAATTATAACTATGGTTTTATAAGAAGAGGCCTTATTGGTTCATTTTTATTAACTTTTTTTAATGATCTAAATTTTATTTCGTACACAATAATTCCGATATTGATATTCTTTTTACATTTTTTTGTAATTTATATCTCTTTAAAAATTTTTCAAGAGTCTGAAAAAAATATTTATTCCTTATTTGTGTTATTTTCACCTCTTTACATTATCTATCCGATATTCAATGTCTCAAAAGGTGTAGGCAATAAAGAACTTCTTGGTATTATTTGTTTTCTTCTAATTTTACGATCAAGTATTAAAGAGATAAATCTTAAATACAATTTTTTTATTGTTGTTTTATATATAGTAAGCATCCTCTCACATGAGGTAAATTTATTTACTGTAGCTTTATTGTCAATTTTGTTTTTTTTGAAAAAAATTAAAATTGATTTTAAATTATTAGTAGTACTTATCTCTATATCGATTGTTTTTATTGGAATATATTTTCAATATCCAATTAGTCCAGAAATAACGGATTCATTATGTAAGGAAACATTCATGGTTGTTGAAAATTTAGATTGCACAAAAGCTTACTACTTACAACAAGATAGTCTTGAATCGTTTTACTCATCGATAAATAGAATTTTTGAGGACAATAATTATCTTTTAGTTTATGGTGTTTATTTTGTAATTGCATTATTACCTTTTTTAATTAGTGGTTGGTTAAAAGAAAACATAAAATTATTTACTTTTTCACTCTTTGCTATATTGCCATTATTTTTTATAGCAATAGATTGGGGAAGATGGCTTCACATAATTTTTGTTGCAATAAGTTCAATTTATTTTATAAATAACTCTAATTCATTTCAAAAGAGTTTAAATATTGGAAGTGCGATCTTACTAATACTATATACGACTTTGTGGAGAGTCCCTCAGTGCTGTGTTGAGGAAATTAACATAGTCTATCTTTTTAGATTCAATAAATTTAATTATTTAATCTACTTATTTTTAATTTATACTTTTATATCAAGAAAAAAAGAATATGTAAATAAAATTAATGAATTCATTAAATTCTGATTACAAACTGTATTTAAAATTACTCAGGCCGTGGCAGTGGGCCAAGAACACTTTAATAATTATTCCAATTGTTCTATCTAATTCATTTGGTCTTGATAAATTTTTAGATTCTGTAGGTATATTTTTTTTATTTTCTTTCTACGTTTCTGGAAATTATATTCTAAATGATTTAAATGATATAGATTTAGATAGAAATCATCCTGAAAAAAAATACAGACCAATAGCTTCCGGGAAAGTAAGTGAAAAAGTAGCAAAAAGAATCGCTTATTTTCTTTTGATTAGTTCGCTGTTAATTACTTTTATAAACTATGAAGTTGAAATTGTATATTTATATTTAATCTATTTATTTATAGCTATGGTTTATACAAAAAGTTTAAAGTTTGTGAATTTTATAGATTCAATTGCTATCTCCACTCTTTTTTTGATAAGACTGACAATAGGAGGAATAGTTGTAAATCTTGATATAACAATATTTCTTTATATTTTTACTTTTTTTATTTCTATGTTCATCGTATATTTGAAAAAAAATTCAATTTTGCACAAAAAGTTATTAGACGATAACTTGTTTCATAAAAAACTAATTGACCAAAACAGTAAGTTAAATTTCAAATATATATTAATAATGTTGGGTATTGCAACCAATCTATCATTAATACTCTGGAGCATGAATCTGACAAAAGATTTTTCGAATTATAAATGGATTGCTTTAATCGCTTACAATGTAATTTTTGCTTACATAATATATCGATTGATAAATAATTCAAAGAAAGCTGAGCTTGAAGATTTTGTTTTTGGACTTTTCAAAGATAAAGTATTAATAGGATTATTGGTAGCAATATTAATTTTATTTGTATATTTCTATTTTTAATTGATTTAACCTTCAGGACGATTGGGATGAAGAATGCAAAAAGATATAATTTTAATAGGATCTTCTTCTGAACTTGCAAAAGAATTCTTTAAGCTTATTAATGAAATTAAGTCATTTAAGGTCCATACAATCTCTTCTAAAAAAGAATCAAATCCTGACTTACTAGTAAATGAATATATTGAAAACATAGATTCTATTTCTGAGTATGTAAATACATTTGAGAAACCATATATTATATTTTTTAATGGGTATTTAAAAGAAAACAGACCAAGCTACTTTCCAAGTGTCGAAGAAATTTTTGATACATTCAAAATTAATTTTTTAATACCCTCTTTAATTACAAAAAATGTTGCCAAAAAAAATAAAAACACGAAATTTATTTTTATATCAACTATTGCTGCAATAAAATCACGTGAAAAAAACTACATTTACGGAATTGCTAAATCGCTTACAGAAAAATGTATCAAAAATATAGGTTTAAATTTTTTGATTTTAAGATTTGGAAAAATAAAAACAGAGATGTCAAAAAGTCACAATAACCCACCTTTCACATTAGATAAGTTTGAAGCGGCAATGCTTATTCATAAACATATTGAAAGTAATGGTATTGTATATCCAACAATTGGACTAAGGGTTTCTGCTATGTTAGTAAAATTTTTGCCATTAAAATTACTAGATTACATCGAAAAAAATATTTAAAAATAATAAATATAAAGTTAGATAAGAAATTTTCTATACTTTACTTGATGGAAGAAAAAATATGGGGATTTACCCAAGAAGTCTTTAAAAATTCAATATTTGAAGTTCACAGATTGGAATACAAGGAGGGATTCCATTGTTCTGAACATGTACACAAGAATAAATATAATGCATTTTATGTTGAGTCCGGAAAGCTACTTGTAAGAGTTTGGGACAAAGAAGATGATAATGATTATTCGGAGATTACATTAGACGTTGGTGGCTTTTATAAAGTTGAACCAGGTTTTTATCATCAATTTCAAGGATTAAAAGATGGAGTTGCATACGAATTTTATTGGTCAGAGTTCAATTCGGATGACATTGATAGAAGATCTAGCGGGGGGAAATCAAGCTAATAATGAAAATTATTGCAGGTCCATGCCAATATGAAAATATCGACATATCTCTCGAAATTGCTGAAACATGCAGAGATATTTGTAAGAATTATTCAATAGATTATATTTTTAAAGCAAGTTTTGATAAGGCTAATAGAACCTCAGCTTCTGGAAAAAGAGGTACAGGTTTAGAAGAATGTATGGATGGATTTAAAATTATAAGGGACCAATTAGATATAAAAACTACAACCGATATTCATGAAACCTATCAAGCTGAATTGATTAAAGAGCAGGTAGACATAATTCAAATCCCTGCATTTTTAAGTAGACAGACTGATTTGATTCGCTCAGCAGTAAATGCTGGAAAAATAGTCAATATAAAAAAAGGCCAATTCATGGCACCTTGGGATATTAATGGAATCTTAAGTAAATGTTCTGATGCAAAGGAAGTATGGATTACAGAAAGAGGAATTTCATTCGGCTATAACAATTTGGTTGTAGATTTCACAGGCATGGAGTACATGATAAAAAATTTTGATATACCTATAATTTTTGATGTTACTCACTCAGTTCAGAAGCCAAGCTTAGAAGAAGATTCGAGTGGAGGAGACAGAGAATTAGTCCCAGGTCTAGCAAGGGCAGCTAGTGCTATGGGTATTGATAACTTTTTCTTTGAGGTTCATCCAAATCCAAATGAATCTCCTAGTGATGGACCTAATTCTATATATCTCTCTAAATTTGAGGAGCTTGTTGACCAGATTGTAGAATTTAATTTTAATAAAAAAGAAAATGAAAATTAATTCGGTTGGATTAATTCCATGCAGACTAGATAGCCAAAGATTAAAAAATAAACTTATAAAAAAAATCTCAGGATATCCACTTTTTGCTCATACTTACTTTCAATCAATTAATTCAAAATTAGATGAGGTATATGTTTGCTCTGGTGACAAAGAAATTATTGATTGGTGTGAAAAATTAAAAATTAAATATGTTAAAACTATTGAAAATCACTCAAATGGTACTGAAAGATGTGCCGAAGCTGGCAAACTTCTAAAACTTAAAGATAATGACATAATAATTAATATACAAGGTGACGAGCCATTAATAAAAGGCAATAACTTAAATTTACTCATCAATCAATTTAATAAAAATATAGATGCTTCAGTTACAACACTTCATCAAAATATGGCATCGAGTGGAGACTTGAATTCTACAAAATTAGTTTTTTCTTCAAAAAACAAAGTGATGTATATAAGTAGAGCAGATATTCCTTATTCAAGAAATGGAAAAAATAAATCAATTCATATTGGAGTGTTTTGTTTTGAATTTCAGACATTAAAAAAACTAATTAAATTCAAACCTTCTTCTATTGAAAAAAAGGAAAATATCGAGTTAATAAGATGCTTAGAAAATGATATAAATGTATATAGCTTTCCTGTGCAAAATAAATTGATAGGCGTTGATACAATGAATGAATTTAGAGAAGTAAAATCACTTTTAGAGCGAGATTTAAATTACACAAACTCAATACTGAAATACTACCTAGCAAATCAATGATTTACTGTTTTGATATAGATGGAACAATTTGCAGCCAAGAAGTTGATTATTCAGATGCAAAACCTTATTTTGATAGGATAAAAGAAGTTAACACATTATATGATCAAGGTAATGAAATTGTATTTTTCACTGCTAGAGGTTTTAAAACAGGAATTGATTGGAAAAAAATTACAGAGTCTCAATTTGAAGAATGGGGTGTAAAATACCACAGGTTGGAGTTTGGAAAACCAAATGCAGATGTTTATATCGATGACAAAAGTAAAGATGTTTTTGGATGGTTTACCTAAAAATAATTAGATGTATTTTTACAATTCTAAAAGTTAAATATTAATTTTTTGAATTGTACTTGGATTTAAAAATCCTTATCTTTGCAAGGTTCACTAAATCTCTAAGCCTTGTTTTTCTGTAAAAAAAGAGAACGAATATATTTAAAAATAAAAACCCAAATTTATTTTCAGAGTTACTAATTTCCTTTAATAAATTTTTTGTATATTTGTAAGAATTTGGTTCATTTGTAAGCAAATTCTTATCCTTTTTAGAGGAATCCTGAATCAGTACTTGAATTGTGTTATTGAATTTTGTAATTTCATAATCTGACAAATAAATTAGTCTCTGAATACTTTTTTCGGTAAAGTGAGAAATGTGAGCTATATGAAAAAAGTTTTGTAAATTTTTTCCATAAGCACCATTTTTGACTGATTCCAATGAAGGTACTTCAATATAAATTGACCCATTTTCATCAAGCAAACTTCTTAGTTTCATAAGAAAATCAATTGGATTATTTAAATGCTCTAAAACATGGCAAACAACAATCAAATCATATTTTTGTTTACTTTCATAGTCCTCAATTGTTGAGTTTATTAAATTAACACCATTTTCTTTCCCAAAATCTAAATATCTTTGATCCAAATCAATGCCCAACACTTGAGAATTATATTTATCTTGAAAGTGTTTGAGTATCCCACCGGGTCCACAACCAACTTCTAATATATTTTTTTTGCTAGTAGAACCAATAAAGTTATCAATTTTCTTTGCAGCCTTAAAATACTGACTTAAAAATAATTCTTCAGGTGATCCTGTTTTATATATATCTCTGTAATGACTTTCATAAAATATATTTAGACTCTCAGCATTTAAATAGCTAGTTTGTTGAACATGGCCACAATCTAAACATACCCCTGTTGGGTAGAACAGACCATACCTATCTTTATCTGAAATTAATTCAAAATTTCTTGTTTTACATAAAAAACATGAAAGATCCTTACTCTCTTGTTCTATATCTATTAATCCCATGAACTCTTTAAGCGAGACATCAGTTTTTTTATCAACATAGATGCTTTTATTTAAAATCATGTTTTTATTTTAAGGCAAATAAAATAATTACTCATTTATTTACTCTTCTCCAAAAACTAGAAGAAAATTTTGGATCAATATATTTGATAAAATTATTCAATCCTTCATAACTGTCTTCAAACTCTTTAGGGTTCATAAATGCGTCTTTCGCTGGATAAATTCTTCCATTATTTTCAAAAATAACTTTATTTAATTCTTCAAATAACTTCTTGGTTTTATCCCCTTTATTTGGAAAATCTAAAGAAAGAGTTACTCCTTCAAAAGGAAAAGAATTTAATCCTGTGGATTTTATATCACCAAAGTTTTTTAAAACTCCTAATGCCGGTATTTGATTGTTTATATTAATGACTTCTAATACTTTTTGAATTGCTTGACGTCCATTTTTTTTTGGAACAACAAATTGATATTGGAAAAAACCTTTTTTGCCATATGCCTTATTCCAATTATTTACTACATCAAGTGGGAAGAAAAATTTTTTATAATGCTGGACTGAATTTTTAGAGGTCTTATTTAAAGAATAATATAGTTGATTAAGAATTTTTAAAGAAAAATTGTTAATGAGTGAGAAAGGAGGTGTAAATGGAAAGGTAATATTTATATTTTCAAAATATTTTTTTCTTTCAAAGTTCTCTTTGTGATTTCCTGCTAGATAAACTCCCCTTAAGGATTTATTTTGATTATAAATACAATCAACCCAGCTCACTGTGTAGTCGAACTCTTTTTCAAATTTATTATTTATTTCCCAATATTCATCTAATGATTGAAATTTAATTGTTGTTACGTCAACATATGTGCTTGAAATTTTTTTTAAATAAATTTCGGCACTTATAATTATTCCAGTTAACCCTAAACCGCCAACTGTAGCAGATAGATAGTCTCTATTCTCTTCTTCATTGCAATTTAAAATGGTTCCATCGGATCTAAGAAGTCTTATACTTTTTACGTAATTCCCAAATGTTCCAACTTTATGATGATTTTTTCCATGAATGTCGTTTGCAATAGCTCCCCCTATTGTGACATTTCTTGTACCTGGAACGACTGGCAAAAACCAACCTTTAGGGACTATAAGACTTAATATATCTTTAATGCTCAAACCAGATTCACAATTTAAAATTCCATTTTTTTCATCCAGTGAAATAATTTCATTGTGGTTCGTCATTGATATTGTGGTTCCATTTTCATTTAAACCAACATCGCCGTAACTTCTTCCTAGTCCTATAGGCAGGTAACTTAGGTCATCAAACAATAACTCTTTACTATAGTTGATATTTTTTTGATCTTTGACCTTCGGGTTGTTTCCCCAAGATTTATTTGTGCTCACATATTATATTTTACTTCATTTATCATGAGCTCCGTAAATTTTATTAACATATACTTTATGAAAAAGATACTCATTATATGTCCAGCTTATAATGAAGCAACCAAGCTTCCAAAGCTAATCGATGAATTTAAGAAAACAGATCATTTTAATAATTTATTTGTCATAAATTCTGGATCAACTGATGACACTGAAAGCATTTTAATAAAAAATAACATCTCGCATATATCCTTACCAATTAATAAGGGTGGAGGTTATGCAATAGTTCAAGGAATAAATTATGCAATTAAAAATGACTTTGAAATCTGTTGTGTAATAGCTGGAAATGGCAAAATGGACCCTTCAGAAATTGATAAATTTCTAAGTAAGATTGAGTTCGAAAGCTACGATTTTGTACAAGGTAGTAGATATTTAGATCATGAGAAAAACTATTTACCAACTTTTAGGAAAATTATGATACCCCTAGTGACTAAATTATACAGTAAAATTTTTAGGATAGAATTTACAGATGCAACATGCGGATTTAGAGCGTTTAAAACTGACCTTATCAAACGTGCTACTTTTGATATAAACTCTAAACTTTTAAACACATATGCTTTTGAACCTTATTTTTTCTCAAATGTTATGTTGGATAAAGATGTTAAAAAAACAGAAGTTTCAGTAAAAATGAGATACATAAAGGGTGAGAAGAGATATACAAAAATTAGGCCACTACTTGACTATCCAGCACTATTTTTACCATATTTATTTGCATATCTTTTTCCAAAAAAATTTAATTAATTAAGTAACTCGAACCATAAATAAATGTTGGAATCAACAAAATAAACAATATAGATAATGTAATTAACGCATAGTAATAATTTTTAACATTTTTAATTTTGTAAATAAAATAAGCCCCGAAAAATGGTAACAAGTTTGTAATTTGGAGCATATAGTTTGCATTTATTGAAGGTAAATAAAGATACATCCAAATAACATAAAAAATAAAAGTACTTACAAAATTAAAAATAAGTAAATTAAAAAATAAAATTTGCAAATTATTGTTA
>CEPJ01027609.1_pt1 | contig 16276 bp, 7 predicted proteins | sample 530561 | NCBI WGS metagenome assembly CEPJ01 (sample SAMEA2620404, study PRJEB7988) | marine metagenome | biome: marine biome (ENVO:00000447); feature: surface water layer (ENVO:00002042); material: "saline water (ENVO:00002010), including plankton (ENVO:xxxxxxxx)" | depth 5 m
TCAGGACCCGTGAGGCCACATGTTCAAATGACCCCCAACGGTCATCCCATCATGGACGAAGAGCCGCTGCCGCTGTTTGTCCTGCCCATGGTGCTGTTTCCAGGTGAACTTCAGGAACTGCGAGTCTTCGAACCGCGGTACCGACAGATGCTTGACACCTGCATCCTCGACGAGCGACCGTTTGGTTTGGTCATGAACGACCCGTTTGAGCCCACCAACGGCTGGGACGGACCGCGCAGGCACGGATGCGAAGCCATCATCCTCAACCACGAGACCAAAGGGGTGAACCACTTCATCACCATCACCGGAGGACGCCGCTTTTTCGTTGACGAAGTCATCCCGCCCGCCCTTCCACCGTTTTCCGACCCCAGCATGGCCGACCTCGTCAAGGACGGCCTTGCTCCGGACATTGAAACACTGCTCGACCACCTACCGGACGAGGCAGAACACATGCGACTCTACGTCTCCGCCAAGGTCACCTACCTCGAGGAAGACGGGGACCTGAGCGAGGAAGATCAGAACTTCCTTCGCACGCTGACCCGAAACGTTGTAACCCGAGCCGGTCGAGGCATGAACGTCGATGTCGCCGTTCTCAATCAGTGGGTCTCAACCATTTGTGAGGAACAAATCAACGACCAGCGCGAATCAATATACAACATCGCTGCGCTCTGCCTCAACGACCTTGAAGCAAGGCAGCAATTGCTTGCCTGTTCAAGCGCTGCAGAGGCCCTCCACGAACTGCGCACGCACGTCTTGGCGTTCGTCGACGAGGAAGAATAAACCCGGGCGACGAGTTGAAAACACCGAGGGCGGTGGAGGAATCATGTCCGTCTACAGGGAAGCCCGAAAGGTCACCACCCACACGCTCCAGGAAATGAAGCGGGCCGGTGAAAAAATCACCATGCTGACGGCCTACGATTATTCCTTGGCTCGCCTCGTCGACCAGGCCGGTGTCGATGTCATTCTCGTGGGCGATTCTGCATCAAACGTGATGGCGGGTCAAGTGACGACGGTGCCCATGACCCTGGACCACATGATCTACCACGCACAGTGCGTCGAACGGGCGGTGGATCGCGCCCTGCTTGTGGTCGACATGCCGTTCGGCACCTACCAGGGAAACTCTCGACAAGCCCTTGAATCCGCCATCCGCATCATGAAGGAATCAAGCGGCCACGCCGTTAAACTCGAAGGTGGAGCAGAAATCACCGAATCGGTGGAGCGCATTCTGACGGCGGGCATCCCGGTGATGGGCCACCTTGGCCTCACACCTCAGTCCATCTACAAATTTGGGACCTACTCCGTGCGAGCAAAAGAGGACGAGGAGGCGGAGAAGCTGATCGAGGATGCAAAGATTCTCGAGGCGGCCGGTTGCTTTGCAATCGTCCTCGAGAAAATCCCACGGGACCTGGCCAAGCGGGTCTCCGAGGCGCTGAGCATCCCGACCATCGGCATCGGTGCGGGACCGGACGTCGACGGTCAGGTGCTGGTTCTGCACGATCTCCTGGGCATCACGATGGATTTCTCGCCTCGCTTCCTGCGACGCTACCTCAATCTTGCTGAGGAAATCGACGGGGCCATCAAAACCTACTGCGACGACGTTCGTTCCGGTGATTTTCCCAACGAAGAGGAAAGCTACGTTTCGTGATCACACCATCACGAGGTAGTAGGTGAGCAACGACCCACCCAAAGCACCGATGTTCACGCCCATCGTGTGCCACATTGCGGACCGAAAGGGAGGAAGGTCGAACCTCCACCAGGACGTGCTGACCCAAATCCACACCACGACGGCCAAATACCCCCCGCAGACGAATCCGCCCAGACCGGTGGACCAAACCAACATCAGCGGGAAGGCCAGAGCCGCAACACCGCCGAGGTACTCCTTCCAACGATGCTGGGGGTGATGCGTGAGCAGGCGATGAAGCAGCGGGGCGAACAGCATCATCAGCAGAAGGCCCCCTTGTGGAGGGTTTGGCATGCCGTAGGTCAGATGGGGCGACACCAAGGCTTGCCATCCGCCTCCGGCCGCCATGCCGAACATCGTTGGAGCGATGACGTTCTGGAAGGTTTCCCCCCACGTTGCCGAGCGCCGAAGGGACGGCTCAACCTCAACGCTTGGGGATGATGCCTCTTCCATGGGTTGCCCACGAAACGAGGTTGTTTATCACTTCGCGTTCGCCGGATTCCAAACCTGCCGATGATGAATTAAACCTCACCGGCATCGGTGCTGCATGGGCAAAGGACGAATCGTGGCCGGTTGCATCGCTCCGCACCCCCCGCATTTGGTCTACGCGGAAAACCCGCCCCAAAACGAGCCCGTCGCTGAAGGGGGTTGGGAACAACTTCGCTGGGGCTACGAGCGCCTGCGAGCCTCGCTGGCCGACATCGATTACGACGCCATCGTTTTGCTTTCGCCGCACTGGCAGACCTACGTTGGCACGCATTTTCTTGGCCTTCCGCATTTTGAAGGCCTCTCCGTTGACCCCATCTTTCCCAACCTCTTCCGCTACCACTACGACATGAACGTCGATGTGGACCTTGCACGAGCCATCCACGATGAAGCTGAAGCTGCCGGTTTGCCTGTGAAAATGATGGAAAACCCCGACTTCCGCGTGGACTACGGCACCATCACCACCGGCCACCTGTTCAACCCGGACTGGGACAAGCCGCTGGTGGTGATTTCCAGCAACCGTTCAACGGCTTACTATTCTGTGGAGGTCATGCAGGAAATCATGATTGAACTTGGCAGGGTCACTCGAAAAGCGATTGAGGCCAGCGGAAAAAAGGTGGTTGTGCTCGCCAGTAACTCCCTCTCGCACCGGCACTTCACCACCGAATCCGAGGTTCCTGAAGACATGAGCAAGGAGCACATCACCAGCCACGCCATGCACCTGTGGGACATGCGAATGATCGACTACATGCGCAGCGGCCAAGGACAACGCATTTTGGACGAAATGCCCGAATTCACCGAACAAGCCATTGCGGAGAGTGACGGCGGAGGTCTTTCGTGGCTTCTCTCGACGCTGGACGTTCCCGACTACCCCGCCATTCTGCACGGCTACGGCACCATCATTGGAACCGGCAACGCCGTGGTTGAGTGGCCGTGCCATGCCCACGAGGTGAACGAACAATGAGCGAGGGGTCCGTGGTCGCCTCCTTCGTGGTGCCCGTCCATCCTCACACGGTCCTGGCACCCGACCAAAACCCGGGTTGGCGGAACCTCCGAAATGCGTTTGACGAAGCCGCTCAGACCATTCGCGACCTCGACGCAGACCTTCTCATCGTTTACTCCACGACCTGGCCTTCCATCATTGGGCATCAAATCCAAGCCGACCCCAATCCCGAATGGGTCATGGTGGACCATGATTTCCACGACCTCGGCTCCATACCGTATTCCTTCAACATCGATGCAACGTTTGCCCACGCATGGGACGACGCCAACAGAGCTCGTGGCCTGCAAAGTCGATGCGTGAATTACAAAGGCTTCCCCATTGATGTTGGCTCGGTGGTGGCCCTCACGCTGCTCAACCCCGACAACAGCATTCCAGCGGTCATCGTTTCCTCAAACATGTACGCGAACCGAAACGAAACCACCGTTCTCGCCAAGTCGTGTCTGGACGTCGTCAAAGCGCAAGGGCGACGTGCGGTGGCCATCACCGCCATGTCGCTGTCCAACCGAATGTTCACGGATTTCATCCAGCCCGAGGATGACAAAATTCACTCGTTGAAGGACGACGAATGGAATCGGAAAATCCTCGAGTTCCTCGAGCAGGGTCGAATGGAAGACGTTGGTCAACTCTCGCGGACCATCCATCAGCAAATACGCGTCCAAAAGGTGGTTGCGTTCAAACCGATGTGGTGGCTTTCGGCCATGAACGGGAATCGAAACGACCTCACGGGCCGAGTGCTGGCCTACGAAGCCATCCACGGTGCGGGCGGAGCGGTGGTCCACATGGACCCGACCCCGAGCGGCGTTGGCGACAAGGAATACGACGAAGACGACGTGGAATACTTCCACGGCGAACGGGGCGTTTTGGATGCGGGCGGTAAACAGGTTGACGACCAAGCAGAGTCTGAGTTAGCCACCGAAACAACCGGCAGTGGCCCTGCGCTTTGGGAACCGGTTGAGGGAGAGGACGCCGTGAACACCGACACCGCACCGAAGCCGGTGGGTGCTTATCCACACGCCCGGCGAGTGGGTGACATGCTCTATCTTTCCGGCGTAGGTCCGCGTCAACCGGGAACCAACGCCATCCCGGGCGGTCCAATCCACGATGAAAACGGCGAGCCTCTCGAATACGACATTCAAGCTCAAACCAGAGCGGTGGTCGACAACGTCGAGCGCGTGCTGATCGAAGCCGGGGGTTCATTGGAAAACGTCGTGGACGTCACAAGTTTTCTGGTGGACATGAAACGAGACTTCGCCGGATACAACCAGGTTTGGGCGGAAACCCTTGGCAAGGTGGGGCCGACACGCACCACGTTGGCCATTCGATCGCTGCCAACCCCCATCGCGGTTGAAATGAAGGTCGTCGCCCACCTGCCCAAATGACCGGTTTCCGACGGAAGAACACCGTAAACGGACAAGAGTTCAAGGGCGTTCTTCTGTTCGGGAGCACCGTAGGCTCATCGCTTACCGGAATCCGGGGAATTTGAATGGTCGTCGAGAAAACTGTTGAGCTGGCCCGCAGCATCGGCTTGAAAACACTGGTGATCCTTTCGCTTTCCTCCATGTTGGGGTCCGGTCTGTTTCTCCTCCCCGCTTTTGCGCAAGAAGTGGCGGGACCGGGCATGTGGTTCGCCTTTTTGCTCGCCGGTAGCGTCGTCATCGCCAGTGCGTTTTCCAAAGCGGAGTTGGCCAGTGCCATGCCTCAATCGGGTGGATTTTACGTCTACGCCGAACGAACCTACGGCCATCTGGTGGGCACGATCAGTGGATTGGGTTTGTTTGCGTCCTTCATGCTGAAGTCCGCGTTCGCGCTGGTCGGGTTTGCAGCCTACATGGCCGTGATCACGGAGCACTTCGGCATCAACAACGTCGACGCTAATGCGGTTGCTATGGTTCTTCTCGTGTTCATTTTGATCGTCAACCTCACGGGCGTCAAGGCCATCAAGAAAGTTCAGGTTCCCATCGTCACGGGGGCTGTGGCCATGGTCGTCGTGTTGTGCATCATGGCGTTGTTTTCAGGCGATTTTGATGCCGGTCGGCCCGTCGAGGATTTCCAACCCGTCAGCCTCAGCATGGGCACGGCGGCTGCGCTCGTGTTCGTTGCCTTCTCAGGCGCCATCAAAGTTGGTGCCATCGGCGGCGAAGTTTTGGATCCCGAAACAAACCTTCCACGCGGCATGATTCAATCGTTGTTCATCGCAACGTTGCTCTACGCCGTCGTCGCCTACATCATGGTGGGTGTGATGGACCCCGATTGGTACATGGTGGACGGCCACGCCGTCGAGAACCCGATCACGGTCTTCGCGGACTCGGTGGCGGGCACGGCCGTCGTGCTCATCGCATCCCTGGTGGCCATCATCGCCATGGCGTCCATGGCGCTGGCGGGCGTGTTGTCCTCGTCTCGGTTCATCTACGCCATGGCCAAAGACGGTGTGCTGCCCGCTCCTTTGGGAGACCTGAACGAACGCTACAAAACCCCGCACTGGCCGATTTTGCTCACAGGGTTGCTGATGGCCGTGTCGATTTATTCCTTTGACGTGCACGTGATTGCGGAGCTCGCGTCCGGATTCATTCTCATGGTCTTCATCGTGCTCAATCTAACGGTCGTTGTGCTTCGTGGGGCCGGACCAAGCCATGCCTGGGACCCGCCCTATCGATCTCCCTTGTACCCCCTGCCTCAAATTTACGGCACCGTGGCCGGAATCGCAATGCTGGTGTTGATGGGAGAAAAGGCCCTGTACGGCGGTAGCGGAGCGATTCTACTCGGCGTGTTGGCATGGTACGCCTACGGACGTCGAAACGTTCTGCCCCGCGACGGACCGACCCCACTCAGCGCTTTCCTCGGCAGGGGCGAATCAGCATCCGACGATGAGGAGTGATTCGGCCCCACCGTCGACCGGTTGGGCACTGCTCAAGCCAAAATGAGACGGAGGTCTTCCAGGCTTCGAAGTTCAGCGAGGTAAATCTGCTCGATGGCGTCGTACATTTCCTGGTCCCCAACGTCCTCAACCAGCTGGATGATGTTGGCGTAAACTTCTGCAGCCTTGGTTTCGGTCTCGAGCGACCGCTCAAGCATTGCTTTGTAGTCGGTTGTGTGGACGATGGGGTGGGGGTTCCGCTCGGTGACGGGTACCCCTCCCAGCTTGACGATTGCTCGACGAACAACGTCTGCGTGTGCCAAGGATTCGGTCACTTCTCCGTTGAACATCGGGTCGAGTTGAAGGCGATGAATGCCCTGAATGTTCGCAGCGTAGTGTGCGTACATGTTCACGGCGCGAAGCTCCCATCCAAGCGCTTCGTTGAGGTGGTCAATCAGGTCCTTGTTTCCCATGGTATCAAGCCTGCCACACGTTCATCCAATATGAACCTCTTCGCACCGCTTGGTTCACATCACTCGTGACGAATCCACGCCCCATCGGGCGTGACTTCCCAGTACTGCAGTTCTTCTGAAACATCCACGTACCATCCGGTTTGACCCTGCGTGGTCGATGGTGTTGCTTGCATGACGCCGACCTTGCCGGCCTCTTCGGCCAGGGCTTTCATGGATTCAAGGGTCAACCCGTGTCGCTCGTGAAGCGGTGTGTCGTCAACCACTCCTGCAACACCCTGCTCCTCGGGATCTTCATCGTCCTCATCGTCTTCAAATGCATCCTCGACCCACTCCTCATCGGAAGCCTCTGCAGCTTTACGGGTCAACGTGATGAGCACGGCCAGCAAGAGCAAAAGGAGGACGGCCGCCATGGTCATGGCCGTGTTGGTGGACCCCACCGCACCCCCCAAAAGCACCTCTTCAACATCGTAGAAGGGTTGTGCCAACAGCCCGCTCCACCGAACGGTGCACGAGCGGTCGGTGCCACCGTCTTGCACGTCCACTTCCCAAGTCCCGTTGGTGACAAACGACACGGGACCGGCGGTGCAACTCACGCTGGTGTTTTCGTTTGGTATCGAAAGTGTGTTCCCGTACACGTCCGTGGCAAAAGCGTTGAGCAACACCACCTCGCCCTCTGCAATGGCCGTTCGGCTCATGGATGCTTGGATGCGAACGGGCATCCCGGCTTCGACGGTTAACGGCAACGAGTGCGTTGCACCCTCGTCTTCGAGCACCAAGGTGTAGGTCCCCACCCGTTTGCCGGTAAACTGCCAGTACCCCAGGCCCGTGGGGGAGGCCTCAAGTTCGCCCAAAGTGGAGTCCAAGGACGTGGTGACCGACGTTGACTCGGCGATGTTGCCGTGAACGTCAACGACTTGGATGAACAAATCCTGAGGCTCGCCGGCTCGAACGGTCAATCCTTCATCCATGTCCGTGATCAATCCGTGAGCGTTCCCGGCGACCACGGTCAATCGAACGGTGGCAAACACGCCGTCAGCGTTGACCCTCAATTCGTGTCCGCCAACGCTCGTGGCGGTCCATCGACCGTCGTTGAGCATCATCTCAAGCGTGATGTCGTCGCCGTCCAAGGTCCAATTCAGAGCAATCTCATCCAAGGCGTTGCCGTAAGCGTCGGAAAACGTCGGGTTCAGGTCGAGGTAGCCGTCCGCAGGTACGCGAGCTCCCTCACCCTGAATTGTGATGAAGGCGAGACGCCCCGCCCGAACCTCAAATGCGGCATCGGTCACGAACATGGTGCCCGTGGAATTGTCAAACCAGCTGCCGTCAAAACGCCAGGATTGGGCTGCCTGGGCCTGCAAGAGAACGTAGGAGAGCTCGGGCAGAAGTTCCTCTTCAGCCCCCATGCTCATGGTGATGTCACCGTTGACCACCCAACGGTTTCCTTTGACGTCCTCAGCCACCAATTCGATGACCACCTGGTCGCCTGCAGAGGGGTTCATCGGATCCATCCTCAACGACACGTCGATGGCTCGTCCGTGAACGACGTCCACCTCGAAAGCAGACGTGACCGTCCCGTCGTTTCCAGAAACCGTGGCCGGACCGGTCGCAGACGGATTCCAAAAGACCCTGAGGTCGTCGTCCACCGACAAGCCCCCGGATGATGCGGTGACCGATTCGATGGGCGGCGATACGAGTCCAATGTAGCCGTTGGCATCCCTCCGCTCAAACACCAGTTCGTAGGACTCACCAGCCATGTACGCATCGGGAGCGTCCATCACCATCAGCGTTGAAGCCACGGCGTCCCCGGGGATGACCTTGATCGTAGCGGTGCCGGTGATGTTTCCTGAAGACACCGTGATGAGCCAATCCCCTGTGTTGGTGGCGAGGTATTCACCCTGAGCGTTGAACGAACCGTTCTCAGCAAACCACGACAGTGAACCCACGGTTGAGAGCGGCATCTCGTACCCGTTGATGTCAACCAGACGAGGCGTGATGTATTGAACGGTGCCTGCCCGAACGAGAAGGGGTTCGTTGAATTCAAACGCAAACGGAGCGCCGGCCGTGACGGAAACCGTCGCTCGAGCCTCGAGTTGGTTGTATCGTACTCGTGCATCAACATCGCCCAAAGCGTCCGCTGTCCAAACCGGCTGGCCCTGTCCGACGTACGTGCCGTCAATGTCCCACACCATCGTTGATGGACCGGGCATGCGATTGCCTCTGCTGTCCAGCACATCGGCGGTCAGCGAGGTTGGTTCAAGCACACCAACGGTCAAACGGGTGATGTCGATTTGAGTCGGTACCCCGGGCTGAACGGAGAGGTTGTATCGATCGGTCAGGCCGTTGTGTGCCGCAGTGATCTCCACCAGTCCGGCGGACCAAGGAAAGAACAGCCCGTCGTCGGTGATGGTGCCGTTGCTGGCGGACCATGAAACGTCTCCGGCAAGCACGTTGTTCACCGGGTCGTAGATGACGGCCTCAAACGCCACGACCTCGTCGGCGGAAACCGACGCAGGGGGGTTGTCAATGACGATTCGGTCGGCGGTTCCCGACCTGAGCACAAGCGGTTCCTCACCGAGGGACGTTGCGATGCCTGACGACCAGACCCCCACCAGGACGAGCGCAACGAGAACGGCGCAGGTTCTGGGACGACTCACCGAATCACATCCTCACTCGCTGTACTCTTGCCATTCCTCTTCGCCGGCCATTCGGTACCACCACGTGCCGTCGTCGTCTTCCCACCATTCCGTTCCGTCTTCGTCAACGCTGGTTTCAATCGCCGGTTCTTCTTCAACGGCCGGAGGGGCTTCTTCGGGCGGCGGTCCGGAGGGTCCGGGCGCAGGGCCGGTCGGTCCAGGGGCAGGGCCGGTCGGGCCGGGAGCCGGACCGGTTGGGCCGGATGGTTTGTCATCATCGTCATCCTCGTCGTCGTCGTCCCATTCGTCGGTACGACCGCCTCGCATGAACATGACCAGCAAGACAAGGAGGACCATACCAACCAATCCCAGAAGGCCCGCTCCGACGTAGTACAGCGTGCCGCCTGCCTCAAAGAAGCCAGCGAGATTGCCAACGACCTCGATCTCTTGCTCCTCGCCGACGGAGCCGACTCGGACCGTGATGGTTTGAGGTCCGTCGTCCAGGGTCGTGATGGTCCAGAAGGACGAATTCGTCATCATCGATGTTGCACGGCCGGTGGCGTCGACCTGGATGCTGCCCGGCACGGGAATTTCGTTGTCAAAGGCGTCAAAGGCGCGAATGGCAACGTCCACGCTGCCCAACTGATCGACCACGGTGGACGTGAGGTTCACCTGCAGACGAGCCACCGTGCTTTGGGGTGAAACCGTGATCTCGGCGACGGAGACTGCATCGCCTGCCGCGTACTGGAGCGTGTGCAATCCTGCAACCTCTGCGTCGTAGGTGTACGTCCCATCCGAGGTGGTGATGACACCCAAGGTGGGCACGCTCGCACCGTCCTCGGTCCACACAACGTTTTGATCGAACTGATTTCCGTCAGCGTCGGTGCCCGTGACCTGGATGTCCACCTGGTCACCTGCGGTGGGCGCTGTGGTGGACAGGGTCGCCGAGACGGACACCGCCTGACCGTGCAAGACGGTGATGGCGATGCTGTCCGAAACATTGAATCCGGTCTCGCTGATGCTGTAGGTCTCTAAGCGATAGTCGCCCACCGATGTTGCCTCCCATCGCATGTTGACGAGGAGCAGTTGGGTGGTGATGTCCTTCGCCGCGCCGGTCTCGACGTTGACCTCAACCCAGGTGAGCTCATCGGCCGAAATGGGGTTGTTGTCTGCGTCGTACAGTTCTGCTGAAAGATCCACGGCATGGTCGGCGGTCAGTTCAATTTGGTCGCCCGTGGACTGGAGTGCATCGTTGGCCACACCGGCCATGGTGACGCTGTGCAGCGCACCGTGCCCGACCGTGATGTTGATCGATACGCTGAGGTTTGTTTGTGCATCGACGTAGGTGGCGATGAGCATGTAATCATCGTCGGATGCATAGTAGGGAGAGAAGGTGGTTGAATCGCCCGTTGAAACTTCAAGGAAGTTGGACGGGTCGGCGACGGTCGGGTGTTCCATGAACCAGAAGGTCTCAGGAACAGCCCACTGGTTGCCCTTTGCGTCAATGGCGAAAATCTTGGCTTCCAGCGTTTCATCGGCGGTGATGTCAAAGTTTTGCCACGTAGCAACCTCATCGTTCACGGTGATTCGCAGCGCCTGAGTGAGACCTCGGGCGACGTCGATGACCACTTGCGTGAGCTCGGTTTCGTAGCGTGCCTCAAGAATCTTTGAACCGGTCTTTACGGGGTCCCAAACAGCGGGTGCACCGGGCGTCAATTGGCCGTCGGAGGTCTTCGTCCAGTTGTCGGCAGGAAGCACGACGGGGAGTCGGTTGCCTCGGACGTCGACCCGAGTGGTGTTGATGTAGATTCGGTCGTCGGCGGTGATGGACGTCGACGAAACCTCGAGTTCGAGGTGGTCAATGGCGCCGTGGCCCACGGTGATTTGCAACGCATCCGTGGCTCCCGACACCGAGGTGAGGTTGAGCCACCACACGCCCACGTGGTCGGGGAAGTATTTCTGGTTGACCTCGGAGAAGTTCCCGTTCGTGGTCGTCCACGTGAGGTTTCCTGCGTCCTCCACGTCCAGAGCATTGCCAAACTGGTCGTACAAATCAACGGTGATGGCGCACCACACGCCGGCGGGTACGGTTCCTTCGCATCCGCCCAAGACGAAGTACGACGGCACACCGGGCAGGACGGTCACGTCCACAACCACTTGCGCTCCGCTTGCAGGGTGAGTCACGGTCACGGTGTGGCTTCCCGCTCCGAGCGGCAGGAAGGTGCTGCCCGACATGCTGCCGTTGCTGGGTGTGTACGTGAGGGTCTCACCGGCGACAGGGTTGCCGTGCTGATCAACCATTGAGGCGAGGATGTTCAACGTGTCATCGGCCGTGATGGTCGCCGTGAGCGGTGAAACCAAGAGTTCAGTGGGGGCGCCGGGGGTCACGTAGATGGTTTGCATGCCGCAAACCAAACCAAAGCAAGCGTTGACGCTCACGTTCCCTGCAGCGCTGGGCGTGAACAGACCGTTGCTTCCGATGGTACCGGCCGGACTGCTTGAGGAAAGCGACCAGGTCATCGGCGGTGCCTGCACCATTGAAAGATGGTCGTAGGCGACGGCGTTGAAGTTCACAGCGGTGTCAGCGTCCGTGGTGACAACGCCCGACGGGCTGATGGTGATGTTGCTGATGTTCGTGGTGTTGAACAGGATCTGCGGACGGTAATCGATGGTTTCCGCAGAACCTGAGTAAAACGATGCGTGGGCGTGGCCGGTGTTGGGCGTGGCGATGATGATCCACGCCGTCCGAGCCGAGAGGCTCATCCCGAGCGTGCTCACGTCAAACCAAATCCAGCCGGTTGTGTCGACGTTGACGGAGGTGGTTGAAACGGCGTCGCCGTAGTCGGTACCCGCCAGCATGCCCGATGCACCCCACGTACCGCCAGCCGTGGTCCCGTTCCACGTTGCGGACGATGGCGACCAGCCAGCGGACGCGAAAATGGGGTGGACACTGAAGGTGACGGACGTCGCTCCTTGGACCGATGTCCACGATTCGACGTACATGCCCAACGAGGCTGAGTGAACGTTTTGGTACTGAGCAAACGGAATTTGACCTGCGTCAAGTCCAACGGTGATTCGGCATTCATCGCTCCACAACGTTCCGCAGAAATCACCTGCACTCACGGTGCCCTCGCCGGCAAAGTTCGTGTTCGGGTATTCGCTGTACATGGCAACGTCCTGAACGTTGGTGTGACCGAACGCGGGCACTTCGTTGCCGGTTTGGAACGCGTAGGTGTACGTGTAGTCGTTGTTGTAGACGTGGTCGGGCTCCCCAACGGCAAAACTCCAGCGAGCCGAAGACGGACCTGGAATGGACTGGTTGACGCCCTGCACCCACCAGGAAAACACGCTGCCCTCCGTGAGGTCCTCGTCGAATCGGAAGGTTGTGTTGGTGATCTCTGAATCCTCCCAAGAACGGAATTTGTAGACGCCCGTCTCGTTGGCGACGGTCACGATGTAGCCGGTGGCGCCCGCCACTGGGCTCCACGACAGGAACGGCTGGTTCATGGCCTTGAGCAGACCGTTGTCCTGCTCGTAGAGAACCTCACCGTCGGCGGGTGATGTCAGCACGGGTTGACCCGGCGGAACAATGCCGTTGACGTTGTCAACGTAGTCCAGGACGATGTGCGGCCTGTATTCTTCATCATAGTATTCAGAGGAGTAGAAACTGTGCGAAGAACCGGTTGAACCCACCATGGCCAGCATGAAGGTCATCGTGGTGTTGCCGTTTGCGATGTTGGACTGTGCAAGGCTGGTCAAATCCCACTCCATCCAGCCGAACGGATTGGTCAGCGTGAGGGTTGACCGCGTGATTTCGGTCGGGGAACACGCAGGCGCAGTCGCCCAGACCACGCTGGATTCCGTGAACCCGCTGCACGCATAGGCAGCGATGGTGGTTGATGACGTGCCGGACACACCGGGTTGGTACATCCGCAGCATCATTTGCGTGGGTGTCATGGCCGACGGCCACGGGATGTTGCTGAGGTCGTATTCCATCAAAATCCGGCTTTGGCCGGTTCCAAGGCTGTTGACGCCGAGCACCATCGTGTCGGAGGTGCCTTGATTGACGGTGGCGTTGGAGCTGATTTCCACGTCCTCCACCATCGGCAAGAGCCCCGAGTAGTCGAAGATCGAGCCACGGGAGAGGTTCAGCGTGTGGTTACCGTTGCCGTCATCGCTGCCCTGATCTTCAGGAACGCGGTACTTGTTGACGGAGGACCACTCGCCGATGCGGTCGCCCTGGTCGGCTCGAATGCGCCAGTAGATCCAGAAATCCCCTTTGGAAAGGTTGGAGGAGGTGTACGTGTTGTTGAGGAAGTCGAACGTGTCGTTGCCGTAGAGTCCCGCCACGATTTCGTCGTGCGTCCAACAGGTGGTGATTTCTTCGTTGAGGAAGGAGGGATCGCCACCGCCGCACGCAGCGATTTGGGTGTGGTTGCTGTAGGTGAGGTTGAACGTGAAATCGGTGCTGTTGAGCCCGGACGGACGCGGTTGGGAGGTGTCCCAGAGCGTCGTACCGTCGACGGGTGTGAGTCCGGTGGGTTGCGATGGCACCCATGCGTCGACGATGCGATAGGTCAGGTTGAGGCGTGGACGAACGTCGATGTTACTGGCTTCACTTGAGGCGAACTGAACGCGCCCGTCGACGGCCCCCGTCCGATCTCCCACGGGGAAGAGAACAACGTCGAGTTCAGCCAGGTTGTTGGCCAGGGCGTGTTGAACGAGCGCCGTCACGTTGAACGCCGTGGTACCGGTGGCGTTGACCCACTGCGCTGGATTGAAGGGGATGTCAAAATCGTCTTCTGAGTATCCACCTACGTTCGCCCAGGTCGAATTGTTCCCGGCTGGATAGGCGTACACGGAAGATTCCGTCCAGGCCGTGGTGGTTTCACCGACGGCGACGTGCGTGTTTTGGTACACGCTGATGGCCGTGAATTCAAGGCTGGCGTTCACCACTTCGTAGGTCCCCGGCATCGGTAGCGAGCTGAAATCCATGTTGACCAGCGACATGGAACGAAGGCTGGGGTTGCTGGTGGACACTTGGCTCCGGCCGACAAAGAGGCTGGAGGCCGTGCCGAGGTTGGTGTAGATGTTCCCCGTGTCAAGGTAGGTGTCGGAGGTGACCGATGGGTATGCGGTTGACGGGATGATGGAGCCCTCTTGGATGGAAAGCGTAGCATGGGTGCTGTTGATTTCCTCACCGACATCGTTGGGGAGGTAGAAGATCGTCGAGGTGCTTCGTGGGCCGAGCATACCGTCGTTCATTGGCTGGACCATCCATCGAATCTCTTGCGCGAAGTTCAGGTCTTGGGTCGGCGTGAAGGTGCGGTTGGTGATGTCAAACGCACCGGGGATAAGTCGTGAGTCGTAGGTGTACAAGCCCGCCATGTCGTCGTTGGCATCGGCTTGGATGAACACACGCCAGCCCGTTGGGACAACCGTTCCGCTGTAGGACCATGCGAAGGTGGGGGTGCGGTCGGGAACGAGTGCGTGAGAGGTTGTGTCCCAGACGATGTCGTTGTTGGTCGGACCCGTGTTGACACCGCTCACGGCGGGGGTTGCAACGGTGCCGTCCTCCCACGTCAGCGTGAGGTAGGGTCGTTCGCTTGAGCTGCCTTCGGTGGAGGTGAACGTGATTTCGTCCGTCGTTTGTGCCGAGGTGTACACCATGAGAGAGACGTGGTTCTGGCCCGCAGCCAGAGCAGCCTGAACGGATTCGGTCACATCGAAATCCATCCAATCGTCGGACACGCTGGACACCAAGTCCACCACGCCGCCGATGTCGGTTCCGACGGCTCGCCCACCTTGCTGGGACCACGCATTTGTCCCGTCGTAGGTGGTGGCGTTCGCAGCGGTCGTCCACGGTTGAAGAACCGGACGTATCGCCACCGGCTCGTTCTCCATCGAACCGTATTCTGCAAACAAACTGAGTTCTGCACCCGTCACGCGGGCGCTGGCAGGCTGAGGCACTTCAGCCAACGGTATGCGGATGAGGGCAGCAGACTGGAACCCGGTGGAGAGTTCACCAACCTTGAGCGTGGTTGAATTTTCTTGCGTGTCGTCGGAGCCCGTACCGTTCTCGGCGATGTAGGTGTCCACAAGGTGCGGCGTGTTGAGGTGCGGTAGCGCACCGTGGTGTCGCAGTTCCACCGAAGCCTTGGTGGCGCTGAACACAACGGTGTTCAAGTCGGGGAGTTGGAAGTGATAGGCAGCGGTCCAATTACCGATTTGGTTTGTGGCTGAGACAGCCCGAACGCGCCAGTACCACGTCTCACCCTCATCCAGATCGGTCTGCAAGGTGAACGATTTGTTGGTCACATCAAAGCCGGCATCGTTCCACGACGTGTACGTCAGCGCTTCAAGTGACGAAAAATCGCTTTGCGTGTCGAGTTGCACGATGTACCCAGCCAGCGGCGTTTGACTGTTGAACGACCACGTGAGCTCCGGCTGGGTGATCGGCGTCAGGTTAACCCCTGAGCCGATCGACCACGACCCGTTGATCGGCGTCTGGAGCGTTGGGTCGGAGGGGAGCGCGTCGGATCCCGGCACGTAAACGAAAGTGAGCTCGGGTCGGCTGGCCATCGAGTCCTCTGCCGTGCTGAAATAAGCGGTTCGAGCACCGCCCGAACCGGCACCGAGCATGGCGACGATGAAGTCAACGCGACGGTCTTCTCGCATGGCGTTTTGCACCGCCAAGGTGACGTTCCACTCCACGCTGTCCCCTTCCGAGAACGAGGAACCTACGGCGACGCTGTCGAGCAGCGAGCCTCGCTCTGCTCCCTTCGCTCCGGCCGTCGCCCAGGAATTTGACCCGTCGTAGCTCGACCATGTCGCGTCCTCGGCGTTCCAGTCGTTTTGATTGCTCTCCCAGACGCCAATGGTCGGGGATCCGAAGGTTGTGGAGGTCAGCGACATCGACAGGTGAGCGGATTCGACGGCGTACCCGTCGGGAAGAAGGTTCGAGACGAGGTTGCATCCCATCAACCCGGTGATTTCTCCGCCAAAGTTGCTGTAGGCGACGGTCATTTCAGAATCGCCGTCAAAGTTGTCGTTGCTGGCGGCACTGTCGATGTAGGTGTCCATGCATTCAGGGTATTGATTGTCCTGGGAGCCGTTGCCGTGCTTGAGGCGGAATTCGTAGCGGTT
>CEPJ01102608.1_pt1 | contig 16266 bp, 9 predicted proteins | sample 530561 | NCBI WGS metagenome assembly CEPJ01 (sample SAMEA2620404, study PRJEB7988) | marine metagenome | biome: marine biome (ENVO:00000447); feature: surface water layer (ENVO:00002042); material: "saline water (ENVO:00002010), including plankton (ENVO:xxxxxxxx)" | depth 5 m
GTCTCGGTGGTGTCGAGCCATCCGTCGTCGTCGTCGTCCATGTCGGTGTTGTCGCCGAGCCCATCGCCATCCGTGTCCTTGGACTCAGTTGGGTTGTTGGGGAAGGCGTCGTCGCCGTCTAGGACGCCGTCGTTGTCGTCGTCCGCGTCCGTGACGTCGCAGTCCCCGTCAGCGTCGTTGTCGCTCGGGACTGAGAGCCTGTTCATCGGGTCGCTCCCGCAGTTGGGCTCGACGATGTCGTTCCATCCATCGTTGTCGTCGTCCTCGTCCGTGAAGTCCCCGATCCCGTCTCCGTCGGAGTCCACGTACTCGTTGGCGTCGTATGGGAAGTCGTCGACGTCGTCGTTGACGCCGTCGCCGTCGTCATCCGGGTCGAGCTTGTCGCACACCATGTTGCCGTCGTAGTCCGCCGGCACGGAGCTGGCGTCCATGGGGTCGGTGTCGCAGGCGATCTCCTCGAGGTCGGTCCATGCGTCGCCGTCATCGTTCAGGTCGGCGTTGTCGCCGACGCCGTCACCGTCGTTGTCAGCCCACTCGGATGCGTCGTAGGGGAACAGGTCCAGCCCATCGGCGATGAGGTCGTTGTCATCGTCCATGTCGGCGTTGTCGCCCCTACCATCACCGTCGAAGTCGGCCCACTCGGTGCTGTCGTCCGGGAACACGTCGACGTCGTTGTCCACTCCATCGTTGTCCCTGTCATTGTCCAGAAGGTCGCAGGTTCCGTCGTTGTCGAGGTCGGTCGGGATGTCCCCGTTTGCCAACGGGTCCGAACCGCAGTCGATCTCAGTGAGGTCGGTGAAGTTGTCGTTGTCGTCGTCGGGGTCTGCGTTGTCGCCGATGTTGTCCCTGTCGTTGTCGGCCCACTCAGCGGCATCGAACGGGAACGCGTCAAGGGCATCCGTCCATGTGTCGTTGTCGTCGTCTGGGTCCAGTGGGTCGCAGATCATGTCCATGTCGAAGTCGGCTGGGACGCTGGTCTCGTCCATGGCGTCGGTGCCGCAGTCCCTCTCGAGCTCGTCCAGCCAGCCATCGCCGTCGGTGTCGTCGTCGCCGTTGTCGCCCACGCCGTCCCCGTCCGTGTCCTCGGACTCGTTGGGGTCGTATGGGAATGCGTCGTCGATGTCGGCTACGCCATCGCCGTCAGAATCGGTGTCCAGGAAGTCGCATATGCCGTCTGCATCCGTGTCGGTCGGTACCGATGCTGGGTCGTCGGCATCCGTTCCACATGCGTCCTCATCGTCATTGAGCCATCCGTCTCCGTCCCTGTCCAAGCTGCTGAAGGTCACGGTGACGTTGTAGTCCACGTAATCGAGCATGTCTACATTGGATGGCCAGTTGACGTTCCCGGAGAAGTCGTTGATCAGGAAGTAGTTCGTAGCCCCTGAGACGTCCCCGAAGCCAGCCATGTTATAGCTCTCTATGCAGATTGATCCCGAGGCCCCGGAGTGTGGGAATGTGTTCCAGAACCCACTGGAGGATGGGTACTCGCTGGAGCCGTCTCCGTAGGCGAAGACCCGGATCATGGTGTTGGGGGCGAAGCCCCACCAGTTCTGGCCGTCCCACTCGACGCATATCTCGTAGAAGTACCCCTGCGGGACATGGAACTGGTATGCGTCGTCCTTGTCGTTGGTAGCGGAAACATACCCGTCCCAGTGCAGGGACTCGAGATCCCCGCTCGTGGAGTTGTATGTGGCGTTCACGCCCGAGGTCGATGCTCCAATCAGGTTGGTCACGTTGATCCCGCAGAGCATTGCCGCACAGGCATCTGATCCTGAGCCCGCGTCGTCTGTCGGGAACCAGAGCTCTGAGACGTTGATGAACTCGAGTGTGATCTGGTACTCGAGGTTCTCGGTCGTGGGGCCGCTTCCGAATTGGCCAATGTAGGACCTCAAGTGGACGTATCCTCCGCCCAGTGGCGCTGATCCGGTGGACATTGTCGCGTTCTCACCGATGTTCCGGATGATTCCGAATCCTGAGACCTGGTAGTACTCGTCTGTTCCGCACTCCGTGTCGAAGTACGGGCATGCTAGCAATGTGAAGCCGAGGAAGTCCTCTTGAATCGAGAAGCCCGTGTCCTCGTCGTTGAGGTCAGTGAGTGCCTCGATCGTCACGTTCAGGAAGTGGTTCTCAGGGATGGAGATCCTGACGTTGTCCTGGGGATCCCATGCCGCGTCCATCCATGCTGTGCATGTTCCACCAGTGGGGCCGATGTCGGTGGTCGTCGGCGTGTCCATGCCTGTGTGGTTCACCCAATTCGTGTCCCACGGCGCCTGGGGACCCCATGGGAAGTGGTTGAAGTCCTCGCCTATGCCGCAATCGTTCTCGGGGTTGAGCGTGTTCTCCGGCCAGAGCATCTCGATGAGCATCGAGTAGTCCCCGCTGCCGCGGATCATGTCAACGGACAGGACGAAGGTCTCCCCACCGTCGTCGAAGAGCGAGTATGCAACTTGTGGGTACTCCCCCGCGTCATATGAGGACACACCGTCCAGGGAGTCGTTGTCCCCGATGGTCAGTGACATGTATGTGTCTATCGGGTATCCAAGGGTGACCCTCAGCCCGTAGTTCTCCGGGACGTAGATCTCGTATTGGTCAGTCGAGTCCCAGACGTCATGTGCTGAACCGGTGTAGCTGTTGTTCATGGTTGGGATGGTCATTCGCGTGAGGTAATCGTCCCCTGCGTCCATGCCCATCCCTGCGTCATCTGCTGGGTTTGTCCATGTCGTGGATTGGCTGTAGGTTGACCACGTGATGGTGTAGTTGTACTCAAGATCGTCTTGCGGTAGTGCCCCGCCGAGGCCGACGATGTAGGTGATCGGTGGTGGTGGGCCGCCGGCGCATGTGACGATCAAGTCCTCGAGGTCCCCATGGTTGGGGAGTCCGATGTTGTCGAAGTATGATGCTGCACCGGCTGATGCTCCGTCTTGGTTGAAGATCTCGTATGAGACCTCGGCATCCCAGGAGCCGTTCCAGTCTATGTTGGCATCGACCACCGAGCCACAGCTGACTGGGAAGCTTAGTGATCCGAATGATCCGCTCGATAGGGTGACGTCGTCGAGGACAACCACGCCATCCACAATGATGTCGATTGAGTTGCCGTTCCAGCCGTCGCCGAACGAGTCGTACATCTCAAGCGTCCAAGTGACGCCGGATCCTGGGTTGTAGCTCAGGTTCGAGGTCACGGACCTCATGCCCTCCTGGGCGTTCATCTCCTGGTCGATCGAAGTCCACGTCCCTGGGGTAGCGGCTATCTCCTTCGACAAGTCGAATCCCATGTCGTAGTCATGCTCGTCATCGAAGACGAGCGTTGCGAAAATTCCAGTCTCGGGGGCCACGGTGAAGTTGTAGGCGTCAGTGTCATCGTAGCCGCCGCATATCATGCCCCTGATGACGCCGGAGCCTGCAGAGGTGTCGATCACCTTCGTCGAAGGGATGTCCTCGTGTCCCGCATCGCCGGTGAAGACGTCGTAGTATGTGTCCGGAGATCCGCCGTCGTCCTGGTTGTAGCACGGCACACCTGAGACTGGGATGAAGTCCACAGTCAGCGTGTAGATGGCGTCGCTCACGCCAAATCCGGACCACCAGACGACCTCTATCCATGCTATGTCGTCCCAGTCCTGATCCGTGCTCGTGACGAGTTCTGGGTTGTTGTAGATCGAGTCGTCGATCATGTCTGTGAGTGCGTAGTCCCCGTACAGCGCGAGGTCGAGGTCCGCGCTGTTGTCCCATGACAATGTCACGTCGACAAGGTATCCCTCTGGTATCAGCACTGCCCATACGTCCTGTTCGTCCGCAGTGTCAGTGACTATTCCCATCGACTGCGCTTGCAAGTCGAATCCGTCAGTCTGGAAGAGGCCTGTGATATTCCCTGCATCTGCAGTCAGCACCGCATCGGCGCCGATTCCGCCATCGCCCCATCCTGGATCGTCGACTGAGAGGGTGTAGGTCCCTGGGGTCGTGTAGGATGTGACAATCGTTCCAATGTCGCTTGGGGAGTATCCCAGCGGATAGAACTCGTCGTTTATCGACCCTGGGCCTGTGACTGTAATTCTGCTCTCTGTAGCGCAGAAGGTGTCACAATAGGAGAGCATGATGCCCACAGTCTGGCCTGAAACCACATCGAATGTCCCGGTGTCGCTCGTTGCGCCTCCTTGGTAGACGGGTGAGTAGAAGCTGTCCTGGACTGTCTCCAGAAGAGTACTGGAAACGACAAGGGTCTCCTCGGTGTAGTCACCGATGTTCCCATTGTCGCCAGGGAAGAAGAACTCGATGTCAAGCCTGTAGTCCTGCGGGTTGACGCCCTGGCATCCAGAGAAGGCGCAGTCGATGTAGATCATTATGGTGCTCGCCGCCATAGCCCCTGCTACGACTGAGCAGGTACCGGCGCTGGCGGTCGCGGTGCAGCTATTTGATTGGATAATCGAAGTGCCGCTTGTGCCGATGCCCGTCCAAGCATCTGCATTTCGAACGGCCAGAGTGTGGTGCCTCACGGTCGAGTTCCAAGCAGTGGTTATGTTCGTCTGGTATCCAGCCGGGACATCTAGCAGGTAGACGTCGTCATCGTCGCAAGTTGTGGCTCCGCAGCCTGAGAATCCGTTGACGTGACCGTAGAAGGATGTGACCTGATCCGATTCGACATATGGCGTCAGATCGAGGGTCGGACAAGATCCTCCAGTTGGACAAACCTGGTTGTTCGCATTATACCCCCCTGCATCTTGGTTCGTGCAGGCGTCGTAGCCCAAACAAGGGTTCGGAGGGGCTTCCATAATCACTGGTTCCTCCTTCATTTCAACCCGTTCGTCCACTGTGGACAAGGCGGGTGTCAATAGGGCTGCAATCATTAGCGTAGCAAGGACGATGGTTCGGCTGCGGTCGTTCGACATAGACGTCACTGGGCGTGATCACGTCCGGGGAAGGATATAACGATGTCGAATTCTTTCTTCAGGAACACCGGGGTATCTGAGGGGTATCCGAGTTAGATCTCAACCCCCAAGCCCCTCGATTTCAGTATAAAAATAACAAATCAGCAAAATCGCTTCACTGAGCCTCTAATCTATGGAATGATACAACCATATATATGCCAAAAGAATGCTAATACTTGTAGAATCCAATCTTTGTTTTTCTGCCTAATTTCCCTTCACTCACCATTGACACCAATAACGGTGAAGGTGCATACTTTTCCTCGCCAAGCCCCTCATGCAAAACCCGCATGATGTTCAGCACCGTATCCAAGCCTATCAGATCGGCAAGGGCAAGAGGGCCAATGGGGTGGTTCATCCCGAGCTTCATTATCCCGTCTATCGCTTCCACTTCTGCCACCCCCTCGTCCAATGTGATGATGGCCTCGTTGATCATCGGGCAGAGTATCCTGTTTGACACGAAGCCCGGTGAGTCATTGCACTGCAAGGGGGTCTTCCCCAGCGCCTCAATGACGGAGATCACCTCTGATGTGACTATCTCCGTCGTGTGAGTGCCGTTGATGACCTCAACGAGCTTCATTATCGGGACTGGATTCATGAAATGCATTCCAATGACCCTTTCAGGCCTTGAGGTGAACTCTGCGATGGTGTTGATGGATATCGAGGATGTGTTGCTTGCTAGGATGGTGGATGGCTTGCATATTGCGTCAAGTCTGTTGAAGGTGCTGGTCTTCAGATCCAACACCTCTGGTATGGCCTCCACAACGAGGTCACATTCTGCGAGGTCTCCCAGATCCAGCGATGTTTGTATTCTGTCTAGTGCCTCATCGGAGGTTTTCTGGTCCAACCTGCCCTTGGAGACTATCCTAGCCAGAGAGGACCTAATCGAGGCGATTCCACTCTCGATAACGTCTGCCTTGATGTCGACGAGCGTCACTGAGAAACCTGCGCAAGCCGAAACCTGTGCTATTCCAGCCCCCATCTGTCCAGCCCCAACCACTCCTATCGACGATACCTGCATGACCTATGGGCTGAGTCACCACGGATGATGGTTCCGGGGGTGGAGTCGACAAGTCCTAAACCGCAACCCCCCACCAGCGAGCTAGAGTCCCGTAGTGTAGTGGTCCATCATCTCGGGTTTTGGTCCCGGGGACCCAGGTTCGAGTCCTGGCGGGACTACCATCGATCATCAACAGGCGCAAGGTGGAAAAACACCAATGCAATGCGGCGGCCATGCGGCTCAAACTTTCCGGTATCAACATGGTAGCTAGCAGCGACCTTCTCGCACCGACCAACACAGAGAGGAGAACGCTGGAGATAGATTGCGAGTCCCTGACTGTTTCGATCGAACGTAGGTTACAACGAACGGTGATACGCGGCGGGGAGGGCGATGACCTGCTCGATGAGGGTGCTGAGTCCGCAGTTTACAAGGCAGTGGCCAATGTAGGGATCACCGAATACCAAGAGGTCTTGAGCCTATTCAGGGGCTCCTCCCCCATGATCGAGGACCCATTTGGTCAGGGGGATCTGAAGGTGGCCTTCAAATCCCTTACCTACGATGGGCAGACCTTGAGGATGACCCTCATTGAGGACATCGACTGAACCCTATCGAAACACACTAGGCTGCCCTCGTGTCGGTTCAGTTGTTGATTGGGGTGCTATCCCTGCCGAGGTCCCTTGCTATGTTCTTCTGGTGACTCTCCAGAGTCCCTCCCCCGATTTCAAGTAGCTTGGAGTCTCGCCAGAGCCTCTCCACGACGTATTCCCCCACGTAGCCGTAGCCCCCCAGGACTTGGATGGCCCTATCTGCGATGTTCTTGGCGGCCGTCGTCGAATAGAGCTTGACCCCGTCGCTATCCAGCCTGTTGCCTGATTCGGACAGCCTCGTGTTCAGGGCGGTGTCGTACACATAGGCCCTCATTGCCCTGTACTCGGCCCATGACTCTGCTATGTGTCTCTGGATCTGGCCAAACTCCCTGATCTGCCTTCCGAAGGCCTCCCTCTCCGAGGCATACTGGTTCATTATTGACAGGCACCTTCTGGAGATCCCGACTGCCATGGCGGCGAGGGCTATCCTCTCAATCTCCAAGTTTCGCATCATATGGATTGTGGACTCACCGGGCTTGCCAACGACGTTCTCACTTGGGATCTTGACGTCGTCGAACACCAGCTCTGCCGTGTTCGAAGCCCTCATCCCCAGTTTGTCCAGTATCTTCTGACCAACCGAATACCCCTCCATCCCCCTCTCTACGATGAAGGTGGTGATCTGTTGCCTACCGTCGTCGTCCTGACCGGTCTTGGCGTAGACCATGCATACGTCTGCAGGGGTGGAGCCATCGTCAATGACCCCGTTCGTGATCCACATCTTCCTGCCATTGAGCAACCATGTCCCATCTTCCAGGGGACTCGCGGATGTGGTCATTCCCAGGACATCGGTCCCATGGCCCGGCTCACTCATCCCCATGCACCCTATCCACTCCCCGCTGCAAACGAGTGGGAGTATCCGGCCCTTCTGGTCCTCGTCCCCGTTATATGCCAAGTTGTTGACCATCAACTGCGCATGGGCGAGGTATGCCAAACAGAAACCGGGGTCCGAGTAGGAGAGTTCCTCATTGACTATTGCCACTGCGGTGGCGTCCATCCCGACGCCCCCGTATTCTTCTCCTATTGTGATGCCGAGCAGACCAAGGTCGCCCAATTTACGAAAAAGGTCGGCATTGAACTTCTCATGCCTGTCATGCTCATGGGCCTGGGGCTCGACTTCCTCCTGAACGAAGTTCCGCACCATGTCCCTCAGCATCCTGTGCTCCTCGGTCGGGTTGGCGAGGTCGAATCCGGGTTCCATGGTGCTAGGACAGGGGGGGTCCGTATGAGGATTATCAGGGCTCAGGGGGTGACCCTACGGGAATCACGGGGGAATGGAATCGTCTCTCGTATGTGGTCAGCTCCAGCGAGCCACGCACAGACTCTGTCCACCCCCAATCCGAAGCCCCCGTGTGGAACCCCTCCGTATCTTCTGATGTCGATGTAGAACTCGTAGGGTTCCCGCGGGGTTCCTTCTTCATCGATCCTCTTCAGGATTTCAGACTCGGACCAGGTCCTCTCCCCTCCTCCAATTATTTCGCCGTAGCCCTCGGGGGCGAGGAGATCATGGCAGAGGACGTAATCTGGATTAACCGGGTCCTGCCTGTGGTAGAAGGGCTTCGCAACCTTGGGATAGTGCGTCAGGAAGTGCGGCACATCGAAGTCCGCTGTAAGGATCTTCTCCTTGCTGTAGTCCAAGTCCTGCCCCCACTCTATCTCCACTCCCTTGGTCTTCAGTCGCTCTATGGCCTCGTCATACCGGATTCTGGGGTAATCCGAATCCGCGAATCTCCTGATGGTCCCGAGATCCCTGCCCAGACTTTCCAGCTCGGCGGGCCTCTCGGTCAGTAGAGTTCGGGCTATATGCCTCACAAGCGCCTCTCCGTGGTCCATTACGTCGTTGTTGTCGGCCCAAGCAATTTCCATCTCAGCGTGCCAGAACTCCGTCAGGTGCCTCCTTGTCCGACTCTTCTCGGCCCTGAATGACGGTGCGATGGTGTAGAGTCGCTCGAGTGCGGGCATGGCGGCTTCTGCATAGAGTTGCCAAGACTGAGTGAGGTAGGCCTTCCTACCGAAATATGGTACCTCGAACAAGGTGCTACCCCCCTCCACAGCTCCAGCCACGAAGTTTGGGGCTTGGTATTCGATGAAGTCACGATCACGGAAGAACGAGTGGATCGCCCCGAAGATTGATGACCTGATCTTCAGCATCGTCGTCATCCTACCAGTCCTCAGGTAGAGGTGTCTGTTGTCCAACAAGAACTCCGTCTCGCCGCCATCGGCCTCCTCCATGGCGGACTCCGTGATTGGGAAGGGGTTCGAGGGATCCACTGGCCCAATGACTTTGGCCTCAGTCACTTGGATCTCATACCCATGCTCTCTGTCAGTTGGTATGGCAGTTCCCCTGATCTCTAGGCTGGACTCGATCAGGGCTGAAGCTACTTCCTCGAAGGATGCATCCCCCACCTTGTCCCTCTTCACTACGCACTGGAGAGTTCCTGTCGAGTCCCGGAGTACGACGAACCTGATCGCCTTAGACCCCCTTGACCTGTGAATCCATCCCTTGAGATGGACCTCCTTCTGGTCAAGTGAGCCGCTCAAGACGTCACCTATCCACTGTGCCTTCATGGCCTCACCCTAGGGTTGGGGTGGTCCGTCACGCGTTTCAACGCTGCGATCGATTCGATCTTGGGCGGGTCTGACGGGGTTCGAACCCGCGGCCTACGGGTTAAGAGCCCGTCGCTCTACCTGACTAAGCTACAGACCCAACTACCGGTTCGGGGATTCCTCTATAATAACAGCGATTGGCTAACCTAGTCTTCCGCCCTCTTTGATTATGCTCTCGACCCCGCCCTCTCCTGCTAGGATCACCACATCGCACATGTCGCAGAAAAGCCCGACTTCTACGACACCTGCTATCGATAGGATCTCTGACTCCAGTGACTTTGGGTCGGTAATCGATTCGCCAAAATTGCAATCGAGTATGTACCCGCCGTTGTCGGTAAGGAAGGGCCTTTCGCCCCCCCGAATCGAAACTGTTCCAGGACACAGAGCGGACAAGAGGCCTCTCGTAGCCTCCCACTCGAACTGGAGTACCTCCACAGGGAGGTGGAACTTTCCTAGGACGTCAACTCGTTTCCTATCGTCGGCGACGACGATCATGGCATTAGAGGACTGGGCGATCATCTTCTCCCTGGTGAGGGCCCCTCCTCCGCCCTTGATGAGTGAGAATCCTGGATCGAACTCATCCGTTCCATCGATAACCAAGTCGAGTACCCCTACCTCGGAAAGGGTGACCAACGGTATGCCCACGCTCATTGCCAACTCACGTGTTGCGAGGCTAGTTGGGACCCCGACGACAGAGATTGAGCCCTCTGAAATCATTCTTCCTATCTCAACGACCGTGTGGGACACCGTGGATCCAGTGCCGAGACCAAGTGACATTCCATCTCTGACCCATTTGCATGCTTCGATGCCTGCCAGCCTCTTTCTCTCCTCGGTCTCCATGTGACACCGGCATCGACTCGAATTGAAAAGTTTCTCAGGCTCTCGGCGTTGACCGAACGTTTGATGTCCATTGGGGTGTTGCGCAACGTGAGGGAGCAGGAGGGTTGCTGACAGTGTTAGACACTGAGGAAAGTCCCCTCTCCAAGATGCGAGCGGCCTGGTTAACGCCAGGGGCCCGGGAGGGTCGGCTCTGGAACAGAAACGAACCGTGTGGCGAGTTAACGGTGAATCCCAAAGGAGGAGGTTTCGCCAACATGGATGAAACGGCCACCCCCGCTGGAGCAAGTCCAAGCAGGCCCGTCAAGCAGCATCTGCTAGGGCCGGGTAGGATGCTAAGTTGAATGCAACCAGCCGTAAGGTGAACAGAAAGGGGCTTACTCCCTGCACCCTCACTAATTTGTCATTGGAGCGTGGTTCAACTCGACTCAAATCCGGCAGATAGTGAGCCAGATTCCTCATAGTCCAGCCATGGGCCTCTCCCCATGAGCCTTGAGGTCAATTCACGGTATGCCACCACTATGGTTGGTAGGACAATCGAACTCGCGACCAGTGCTAGGAACAACAATGCCATCATCAATACGAAGAAGTTTCGGAGTCCTGGGATGGCCACGAATAACCCTGCTGCCAATCCTGCGCACGTTGTGGCAGTGGTCTCGAAAACTGTCTGCCCGCACCTCGCGACTGACTTAGCGATGCCAGCTGGGCTCTCGCCCTCGTCCTTAATTCTGTCAACGATATGTATTGAATCATCCACGCCGATCCCAAATACGATCGTGCCGATCATCGCGGTGAATACATTGACGTTGACACCCCCGAACCTCATCAGGATGGGTTGCCAGAGGACAACGACCCCCACGGCAGCCATTGTGAAGATAGCCATCCTAGGGGATCTGAAGAGTATTGACATCACCACCAGCAGTATGAGGATCGTGGATAGGGTGGTATCCCTTTGGGCATCGTGGATTCCTTCGTTTATGTCAAGAGAGACCGGTAGGCCCCCTGTGAGCAAGCTGTTTACCGCACCATCAAGGCCAAGCGCTGAACACGAGAGTGGCCCATTGCAGTTAGACTCGCCCCTGAGATGGTCATCAATAGCTTCCCTTAGGACGCCAGCCTCCTTCAGTGCTATGTAAGGCTGGTTGACATACACCAGCGTCTTTGTCTCACAGGGCGAGGACTGCTGGCATACGCCAGCCTGATCGGCATTCATCAACATTGATCGTATCTCGGGGGACAATGTGTCAAAGGCAACGTTCACCATAGCCTCTCTGGACGTGATGGCATAGGGCAAGCAGTCTGGCCGGAAGGGATTCTGCGATTCATCCCAGCACTCGTCATGTATGAGGTCCCAGAGGCTGGTCGAAACCAAATTGACTCCCAATGATTGGGAGTCAACGTGTATGGCCTTCAGGATGTCCACGAGCGAGATTGATGTGGTGTTTGGCACATTATTGACCTCGATCTGCATCCTCTCAATCGCGTCCAGTATGGGGAGGTCCCTGATGGGTGCGGTGCCATTCAATTCGCCCCGGGCCTCGGCATCAACGATGAACATGTTTGTCTGTCCTCCTTGGAATTCTATGCTGTACTCTCTGAGTGCCTCATAGGATGCTAACCCAGGGGGGACCTCATCTGCGGAACCGGTTATTTCCTTCCCCAACTCATCATCGAGAATCATCACCCCATAAGCGGTGAATGCGCCCGCTATGATCAGGACCAACAAGTACACTCTTACTGGCACCTCGCCTATCTTGTCCCAGAGGGAGTCGAATGCGGCAGAGGGAGTTTTCCGATACCTGAGAAGTTGCACTAAAGCCGGAACCATGACCATTGATACTATGAAAGTCGTGAATATTCCCAGGAGCAGCGTCAGGCCCACCGTCCTCATGGGCGCAATTGGGACTATCGATGGCCACATCAAAACGCTGAACCCAATTATTGTCGTCAAGGCGGACAAGAGTATTGCATGGCCTGTTGTCAATGCTGCAGAGACAGTCGCTCCGAGGCTTATGGATGGGTCCCATGGATCAAGTTCATCCTCTGATTGACCGTCCCTTCGACGAGCCCAATTTCGCTCGGCTCTCTGTTCCAATATCCTGACCCTGTTCTCCTCTATCCTGTTGGTTAGATGGAGTGCATAGTCCACTCCAAGGCCGACCAATATCGGTCCCGCAGAGATGATCATCGGAGTTAGCATCCTATCTGTTATGACAATGGTGCCGAATGTGATGAACAGTGTCATGATTATCGGTGTGCCACAAATGAGGATCACCTTGGCGTTCCTGTGTAGGGCGAACATCATTATTCCGACGAAGAGAAGGCTCAACGGGAGCATTACGTCCATCAATTCATCGTAAATGGCGTCCGAAACGTCATGAAGAACAGGTGTCAGACCAGTGATTGTCACTGCCTCTCTATTCGGTATAACATCCGCCCTCTCTAGGTCCCATGAATGGGTGGGGGAGTCATACACCCTGTGGCACAGCTCGCAGTCTTCTGGCCTCGACTCCTCGTGGATCAACAAGTCAGCGTAGGAAAGGAATGCCTTGTGGTCCTTTATTTGGCCAGATGGGTTCTCGTCAGTTATTCCCTTCGGGTCGTCGCGAGGAGGTATCTCCGTGTCGGACATGTCGAATGTTATGCCCATTATCACAACGCCTGTGTCCCAAATCCCATCCCCATCAGTATCCCTGACGAAGGATTCCATCAGTGAGCCAGCATTCTCAACGTATTGGTCAATTCTCTCTTGGGCTCCAGACCCTTGCGGTATCGAGTATCCGGTGTATGGATTCAACGATGCAAGAGCGCAGTTCTCCTGTTGGCCTGTGGGAAGGGCATACCTCTCCAATGCACAGTTAAAACGGTACGAAGAGGAGTTCGCCTCTTTGATTATTTGAGCCGGCGAGAGGACCCATACCACTCCATCCCTCGCCCCACGATCGTCTTTGTATCTGTCCAGTCCGGACCTGTAGCCTCCGAGATCGAAAGTCAAATCGTCCCCTTCGATCCATGAGATTTGTCTCAGGATATCCTGATCGGTAATGTTCTCGCTCCCCCTTTCTCCAGACGCGGTCGCTGCGTTGTTCGTCTGCACGTAGAGGATCACAATGTCTGTGGCCCATTGTTCTCTAACCTGCTTCAACAATTCTGTTGAATCGGCACCATCCGGAAGGTAGATCTCGACATCTCCGTTTATTTGGTGCTCGAATTCCAGTGCATCTCTGCCGATGAGCGCAGTGGTCAGGAGCAGAAGTGCGACAACTATTCCCGGGGACCTGAGTATCGCAGCGTAGCTGTACTCCGAAATTCTCTTTCCAACATTACCAGCCTTCTCAGTACCCGCCTCAATTATGGTCATCGTTTTCTTGATTACCCTGACAGGCGGCGTGTCTGCTAGATTTGACAGCGCACCAGATATAGCTATCCTGACGGGTTGGATGGACTCAAAAAATCTCTTCCAGAATTCTGCTTCGTCGTCTACAGGCTCTTCCACGGCCTTACTTGGAAGGGAGATGCCAATGAAGCGTTCGCATCAATGTGGGGGGAATGTAGGAAATATTGGAATTGAACGATCTCCCGACACCCGAAGATGTCAAACAACGAATCCCCGTCGCGTGGGCATGCACCTAGTCACGGGAGGAGCGGGTTTCATTGGAAGTCACTTGGTTGACGCCCTCGTCTCGAGGGGCGAGTCAGTCAGAGTGTTGGACAATCTGTCTTCTGGGCGCATCGAATTTCTGAAACACCATTCTGATCGGGACGTTGAGGTCGTAGTGGGTGACTTGCTGGACTTGGATCTAGTCAGCAGATCAATGGATGGAGTTGATGTTGTACACCATTTGGCAGCAAACCCGGATATCCGGTTGGGCATCGAGGTCACAGACACGGACCTCAAACAGGGAACATTAGCGACTTACAATGTTCTTGAAGGGATGAGGAAATCAGGTGTCTCCAAGATTTCCTTCTCCAGCTCAAGCGCAGTCTACGGTGAGGCCAATGAAATGCCAACTCCCGAGTCCTATGGCCCAACTCTGCCCATATCACTGTACGGAGCCTCAAAGTTGGCTTCAGAGGCATTAATCACAGCTTGGGCAGGCACATTCGGTACCAGAGCATGGATACACAGATTTGCCAACATCGTTGGCCCAAGGGGAACACATGGGGTGATCTACGATTTCATCCACAAACTGCGAAAGGACCCAACTGCATTGGAAGTGCTCGGAGACGGGAGACAGGAAAAGTCCTACATGGGCGTCGCTGACACGGTCGAGGCAATGCTTCATGTCATCGGTCTTGACCATGAAGGGACGGCCCTATACAACCTTGGGACTCATCAGACTGTTTCAGTTACCAAAATAGCGAAAATAGTCATCGAGGCTGCCGGTCTCCAAGAAGCAGGGATAACCTACACGGGTGGTGACAGGGGCTGGGCAGGAGATGTTCCCAAGACCTGGCTCAATGTGGACAAATTATACTCCTCTGGGTTCCAACCAGAAATGAATTCTGAGGAGGCCGTAAGATGGTGTGCTGAATCCCTCATTTCCGAGATTGGATTATGAACACCAAGGTGGACATCACTCCGATGCCGATGACGAGAACCAATGGATTGACTTTGGACTCATCCCCAGTTTCCTCTGAGAGACGGACTATTGTCGAGGATAGGATGTTGTTTGGCCCCTCTTCCCGAGATTCCACAACCAACACAACATCGAACGAGAGCGGGTCATCCCCATCGCTTAGTAGGAATCTTATGGTGTGATTTACGTTTTGAGGCACTGAAGCATTCCATATGTCTGGGATGTATTCGGCCTTCACATCATTTTCATCATCAATCGAAATCATCGCCCTGGCCACGTCATGGTTCTGATCGAGGCCGTTGGGGCTTGTTCCAAAATCATGAACAACTACCCTCTCAACTAGGAATATCGTTAGTCTCTGATTTGGCTCCAGACTGAGGCTTGGAGATGACACTTGGATTGCATTTCCTGAAACCAATACTTCAGCCTCTAGTGATAAAATGCCTCTCTTGTCAAGTTCCGCTGATCGTAGATTCAGCTGCATGTCCGTCCTATCCACGTATCCCTGGGAAACCACATCACCATCCATCACAAATGTCGGTGTGACAGACAAATTCTCTCCAGAAAGAGAAAGCCTGTGAGTTGAGATCTCAGTTCCCAAGAGGTCGTCGGCCGGTGGGTGTAGTGCCACTCTGATCGCTCGGTTCCCATTATCCCTCAAGAAATCGAGAACCATGGGGTCAATCTGTGCACATGTTTGGCAATAGGTAGCCGTGTGCTCCTCAATCAGGACGGTTGCACCGGACCCATTTGAATAGAATCTTGATTCTGTGTCAGTGCTGGCTAGGGAAGGGAGACCAACCAAGGTGGCGATCAGGAAAGCCGTCAAGAATCGTCGCATCTAACACCCGGAAGCGTCGTCCCTTCATAACGGAGTGCATGGGTCCAAGTCCATGGCCAAGCGGTGGTACCAAGAACATCAACGGGATCCATGGAGGCGTCAGGCCAAAAATAGTGGGTACAGGGCTAGGTCAGCTTTCAAACTCAAACAAATCCAGGACAAATACAATCTGATACGACAGGGGGACTCAGTTCTGGACATTGGCTGCCATCCTGGTGGATGGACGCAAGTGGCAATCGAGGTAGTAGGGATGGACGGCAAGGTAGTAGGAGTAGACCTGCGCACGACCGAGCCAATCCCTGGGGCTGCACTAATGGTTGGGGACGTCATGGACCCACTGATATTGGACAGTGTCCTGGATGAAAATGATGGAAATGCCTTCAATTCTGTGATCTCTGACATATCTCCTAACCTCACTGGAAGGTACGATACAGATCAGGCCATCTCATTGGAGCTTTCCACGATGGCACTGGATGTGGCCGTCAAGATTCTCGCACCAGGGGGATCATTTGTGACGAAGGCGTTCCAAGGTACTGGTATTGAATTGTTGGTAAAGGCATGTAAGGACCGTTTTTCATTCGTGAGGAGGTTCTCCCCAATTGCAAGTCGTAATGCGTCTTCTGAAGTTTATGTGGTCTGCAAGAACAAAAAGCCGAACGGGAGTATTAGTGATACGTCTCCGATGGTTGAGATTAGGTCCGGGCTAGAAAAAATTGGGGTTTTGTCTATGGAGCAGGATGATACTGATGAGTCAGTGGTCGGTTTTCGGAGACTCTAGATTCACTTATCGAACTCCTCAGCCTGCTTCGCCCACTTGTCCCTGCGCACCCTGCCCGGGAAG
>CEPJ01102598.1_pt1 | contig 16161 bp, 15 predicted proteins | sample 530561 | NCBI WGS metagenome assembly CEPJ01 (sample SAMEA2620404, study PRJEB7988) | marine metagenome | biome: marine biome (ENVO:00000447); feature: surface water layer (ENVO:00002042); material: "saline water (ENVO:00002010), including plankton (ENVO:xxxxxxxx)" | depth 5 m
GCAGGCCAATTGATCGTATTCTCGATGTGGGAGTAAAGGCGATCAACGCCATGCTGACCATCGGCTGTGGACAACGTCTTGGGCTGATTGCTGGTTCTGGCGTCGGGAAAAGCGTTCTGCTGGGGATGTTGACCAAGTTCACCTCAGCCGACGTAGTGGTTATTGGCCTGATTGGAGAGCGCGGCCGCGAGGTCAAAGAATTTATCGAGCAAATATTGGGACCCGAAGGCATGGGGCATGCTGTCGTAGTCGCGGCTCCAGCCGATAACTCTCCTTTGCTGCGTATTCGTGCAACCAATTTGGCACACCTTTACGCAGAGTACTTTCGCGCTCAAGGTAAGGATGTGCTGTTACTCTTGGACAGCATGTCCAGAGTCGCCCATGCGCAGCGGGAGATTGGTTTAGCCATTGGTGAGCCACCTACATCCAAGGGCTATCCTCCTTCGGTGTTTAGTTTGCTGCCCAATCTGATTGAGCGCACGGGTACGGGTGGTGCCGGTCAAGGTAGTATCACGGCTTTGTATACCCTGCTTGCTGAGGGCGACGATTTGCAGGATCCCGTGGTGGACCTGGCGAGAGCCTCGCTCGACGGGCAAGTCGTACTGAGCAGGGCACTGTCCGACGCCGCGCACTATCCGGCCATTGATCTGGCCGGCTCTATTTCGCGCTTGATGCCAACTATTGCAAACATTGATGATTTGAATTCAGCGAATATGTTTCGCAGACTTTGGACGCTTTACCAGCAGAATGTAGACCTGATTCAAGTCGGCGCCTATGAGATGGGTACCAACCCCGACCTGGATCGCGCGATCGCCCTGCGTAATGTAATGGAGGAGTTTTTGCGTCAACCAATGGACGAACTGGTGACCTTCGAAGATGCCATCGCGCAGCTACACGAGAGTGTTCGTGTCTAACGAGCTACTAGCCTCCATCGAACGCTGGCAGAACATGGCTGATGATGTGAGCAAAGAGGCGGGCGAGGTACAAAAAGCGCTAGTGCAGGTTCGCACCCAGCACAGTGATCTTTGTGTCGAGCAGGAGAAAATCCGCTACATGAAGTTGGGGTATATAGAACAGCTTAAAATTGCTGAGTCCTCGCTTGATGATCTGCAGCAATCAACGCACTTGCGGCGCTTTATGGGCCAACTGGACCGAACGACTCAAGCAATCACCGAGCAAATGGCGGAGCTGCAAGGACAGCAACGCTCAATTGCCGCACGCTTTCGTGAACTCAACGACGAACGCATCAAATTTGAAACCTTAGCGGCCCGGGCTAGGGAAAAGATAAAACATACCAGGGCCCGGAAAGAGCAAAAAGAAGCCGATATGCTTAGTGCACAACGATATGTGGCGAAAACCCGTAGGAATCACGGCAGTTAAAATTGGTCGAATCCCATGCCTGCTTGCAGTGTACGAGGGTGGGATCACATCACATTACACGACGCTGGCACGGTAATTGCTCATCTTCACGTAAGTTTGTAACCCAGCAGCCAGTGCAATGTCTGAAAATTTTCTGTCATTTATTGTAAACGCCTCGCCGAAAGCCGCAGACGCTGGAACCGGAGCGCCCGCTGACCTGGGCCAAGATGTCTCACAAGATGCTGATTTTAAGAGGATTTTAATCAAAGAGAAGGCTAGGGCGCAAAGCGCGAAGACGACGGAGCAGCCAGCTGCCGGGGCTGCTATCGTGCCAACGACAGAGCCGGAGGTTGATGCCGACACTTCGCCGAGCCAATTGGAGGCGGACTCTCTAGCGCCGGTTGATTTGCCAGACGCTGCGACAAACGGCAATCCGTTGCCCGAATTGTCTATTCACTCTCGTGCCTTGCAGGTTGGTAGGGTGATCCTAACCACGGCCAACCCAAAGGTGAGCGAGGAAAGTTTGAGCGAGTTTGCGCGGGCTCAAGGTGGGTTAATTCCTAACTTAAAGCCTTTAGACGCCTTACCGACGGCGACTAGTTCGCCGATACCCCCGACAGCTAGCCTGCTGCATGGACAGGTCAACATCGGCGAAAAAGTCACACCAAGTGAATTATCCGTAGTTCCAGTCCCTGCAGGCATTCAAGCATCGGCGTCGGCCGACGCGACAGCGCAACACATTGCATTGGATGCTCGTCAGCGATTCATGCAGCAGGCGAATATGTCTGGCGATATGCTCGCTACTATGGATGCCAAGACAGCAAATTTAAAACCTGAATCGGATGAGATGATAACCAAAAGCTCTGAGGCTCTTGCGCAGACAGGTCAGACACAGCAGGCAGAACTATTACAGCAAATGAAGCAGGCTAACGAGCGCACGAACCCAGATCTCGCGCGAGCGAAATCAACACTGTCGACCATGCTCTCTGGCCAAGTTGAAGGCCTTACTGACCGCGCAATCGCCGGCACGGAGCAATTCTCGGAACAAAGTTCGTCCAATCTTCAGTCCCAGGCCCACGGAAACCTTAGCGCGCAACCTGTGCAAAATGCGAGCAGTACATTGATACAGACCCCTTTAGCCAATGTGCCGGTAAGCTTGGTCGATGCCTTGCTGTCTTCGGACCCAGCGCAAATGCAATCGCGCCTGCAGCCTTATCAGGTTTGGGTCCAGCGCTTTGGCGAAGTTCTAGCGCAAAAACTGGCCCTGGCGGTAAAGGAGGGTAATTGGACGGTGAAGTTAAACCTCAACCCCTCAGCCCTTGGTCCTGTGGGAATCGAGCTACAGGTTGGTGATCGCGGTATCGAAGGCCAAATCGCCGCAAATGATGCTAATGTCCGTCAACTCTTGGGTGATTCCATGCCGCGCCTGCGCCAATCACTTGAAGCGTTGGTGGGCGAGGGCGCTGGAGTGAATATCGAACTCAGCGACCGTAATGACGGTCGAGCGAAACGAGAAGATTCTCAGGAATTAGAGCTCTCTATGGACCTTTTGGCTGAAGAGCTGATTCCGTCAGAACAGGAACTGGCAAACGGCAACATTCTTCGGGATGGCTTGAATGTTTTTGTTTAAACTTTGCAACGTCTAACAGGAGTTAACAATGGCTGAGGTAGAAGAAGACGCGCCCTCGAAGGGCGGATTGATCAAGATTATCTTGATCATTCTCATCGTTCTGCTAGTGGCGGTTGGCTCCGCCCTTGGCGCGCTGTTTTTTACAGGTTTTTTCGATGAGAAAGAGGCCGATGCGGCAGAGGAGGCAATTGCCGAACTTGAAGCAGAGATTGAAGGCACTGATGCGATGCAAATGCCTGAGACAGTGTCGAAGGACGTGGTTGAGGAAGAAAAATTCAAGCCTACTTACAAAGACTTCCCGCAGCCCTTTGTTGCGAATATCGTCGGCTCTCGCAAGGTGATGCAGGTTACCCTTGCAGTGATGACTTACTATGGCGAAAAAGTCACCGAAAAGGTCGACGAGCATGAATTTGCCATCCGTTCCGCCGTGCTAGATCGATTGCGACTTGTCAGCGAGGCGGAGCTGCGAGAAGAGAATTTCCGCCGTGACTTGCAGGAGGAGCTAGCTCTGATCATGAACGAGACCCTTGAGCAATTCGAAAATTATAATTTTGCGGCAATCGAATCGGTATATTTCATCGGTTTCGTAGTTCAGTAGCATAGGACGTCTTCGGGACGGGAACTGGCTAATATAGAAAATTGCAATATGGCCGAAGAAAACGACAACCTGCTGACCGAGGAAGAGCTCGCCGCCATCGAGCAAATGGTGGCAACGGGCGACTTAGGCGGCGAGGGCTATAACGTTGGGGTCGCATTTAGCAACCACGACTTAACCCGCCAAGACACCAGTGTTGGTGTCAATGTGACTGCCATTGAGCAGATTAATGACAGGCTGCACCGCTTTATGCGAATTGGATTGCTGGAGGAGTTGCGCTATAACGCTCGACTCCAACCGGCTCGCACTGAGATTGTCCGCTACGCGGACTATGTTTCGGGTACTTCTCCACCCTTGGCTGTTAACGTCACCAAAATTGATCCGCTGCGCGGCGAGTGTCTGGTCGTGATTCATTCGCAAGTGGTGTTCAGCTGTCTTGATAATTGGTTCGGTGGTTCACCTAAGTCTCTAACGTTGGTGCCCGCAGGTCGTATTTTTACGCCGACGGAAAGCGCCGTAATCAACAAGATTCGCGGCGTCATTTATCAATCTCTGTCAGAGGCTTGGGCGCCTTTTATGCAAGTGGAATGTTCTCTTTCGTCATCTGAGATCAGCGCGGTGTTTGCCAATATTGCCGCCGATGATGAGATGGTGATCATGAACCGTTTTGAAACCCAGGGAGATGGTGAAGATCTTGGTTTCGTAGACGTAGTTTATCCCTATGCCAACTTAAAACAGGTGCGCGAAGTTTTGAGCACGCGAATTACGACCAGCGGCAGCGATGCTGAATCGGATGCGCGCTGGAGCGCCAGACTTTCTGACAGCGTGGAAGACGTACCTGTACAGGGTGTTGTCAAGGCGGTAGAAATCTCAATATCGATAGATGAGCTATCGAATTTGAAAAAGGGAGACTGGCTTCCCATACGTCCGCCAGAACATGCCGAGTTTTCAGTTAACGGTTTTCCAATCTTCAACGTTGAGGTCGGCAGTCGGGGAAACCAAATCGCGGTGCAAATCGTTGAAAGCGTAATGTCAGAGGAAGAGTGATGAGCGAAACGGAAGATAACGAGCAAGACGCTGAACAGCAGCCAGAACAAGCCACTGAGAAAGCTGGCGACCAGTCAGGCGAAAGCAACATAAATCAAGACGTGATCCGCGCCATTCCAATTACGCTTTCGGTAGAGGTGGGCAGCACGACTCTTAAGCTTAGAGATCTTATGCGTTTATCTCAGGGCAGCGTGTTGGAGCTGGATAGAGGCGTGGGTGAACCCATGATGATCAAGATCAACGATCAGGTGATCGCCAAGGGCGAGATTGTGGCGGTGGGTGATAAGCTCGGAGTCAGCGTCGTTGACATCGTTGCGCCTCTCGAGCGCGTGAAGCCAGCTTAATCAATGGAGATATCCCCGTTGCTGTCGGCGGTTCTCAGCTTCATCTTCGTGTTGGGATTGCTGCTCGCTACGCTTTGGTTTGTGCGCACGCGCGGCGTCGGCATAGGTGCGCTGCAGGGCAGTAATCTGCGTGTCTTGAATTCCCTTCGACTCGGCCCTAAGCATCGTCTGGAAGTAATTGAGTATGAGGGCAGACGCCTACTTTTGGGAGTAGCCGCGCAGCAAATTACTCTGCTCGACAGTCAAGAGATAGATAAGATCACCCACTCTGATCAAGAAAAGATCACCGCGAACCCATCAACCGATGCTGACCTAAAAGCTTCTCAAGACTCTTTTGCCGGCCAACTTCGGCGGCTCATGCAGCCCAAAAAAAACTAATTATCTACCCAAGAAGGCTATTGCGGCCGACGTTGTGATGGTCGCGTGTCCGCGCTGGCCGTAGTGTTGATCACTTGCTCCAGCAGGTCTGTGACTTGGGTTGCGCGCTCTGGGGTTAAAGCTGTTCCTAGCCAGACCGGTAAATTGTTGCGAATTTGAATCAATGCCAAGGCGCTGCAGCCTTCGCCCCTAGCATTTAACCATTGGCCGACTTGGACGCTTCTTTGGGCCGGGTCATGGGTAGTCATTGCTAAGCCACGTAGATTTTGCACCAGACAAGGCAGTACTGGTCCTGCTGTCGTGATAATCCTTTCTTGGGCTGGAGCGCTTAACAGGCGCTCTTGAGCAGTTACTTTTTCTATATAGTCTTGCGCGTCAGCGGGTAGCGGGATATTTGGATCGAAGCCGTTCGGGCCTAAACGATAGCTTGCCAGCGCTAGCCTGCGACGAGGTTCTGGCGAAAACCCGGCCAAGTCGTCGAGCAGCTCGCGAAGGTATCTGGCGCCGGCATCGATATTTGTACAAGGATCAAATAACGCGCGTCGATCGGTAACGCCCAGGTGATTCGCGGTGATTGGCCATTTGATTTGCATCAGACCTAGTGCATTGGAATTCGAGATTGCGTCGGGATCCATGCTGCTTTCAACAATCGCGATACCCATGAGCAACGCTTCTTTTATTTTGTACTTATCCGAAGAAGCAGCGAAGCAATCCGCAAAGGGCAACACCGCCATTGGATCTTCGATGATGTTCTCTGCAGCCATCGTCGGCGGATCCGATGTTGGTAAAGCGGGCAAAATCGCTGGAGTCGGTGATTGCACGTTTGCGGAGACGCTTGCATCGGGTTCTGAGGTACGCTCGCCAACTGGCTCCTCGATGGAATCTGGGAAAGGCTGGGGAATCAGCACCGAGTTTAGGCTCTGGGAAGCTTGGTTGGGCAATTGGGACGCCCCAGCGGCCTTGTCTGCATCGACCTCCGGCGTTTCAGAGGTCGGTTTCTCGGCGTCTTCACCATCCCTTGTAGGCTCGATATCTGGCGAGTCTGGCGCGGTGTTTGGCGCAGTATCGTTTGCAACTTGACTAGCTGTAGAAGCGACGTTTTCGGCCGTCCTTTGAGCGGGGGATTTTTCGGGATACTTCTCATCCAGAAATTCTGCGAGACCTGGCGGTATGTCGAGGTCGACCACTATGGGTTCCTCGCTTTGCCCCGTCCCCTCCGTTTCCTCTCTATCTGAGCCTTCCGCTGACGAGCCTACCTCATTGGGCGGATTATTGCCGGGCACAGGGTCCGTAGTTGCAGCAATACTAATTGTTGCGACAAGCACCAATAGGGCAGCCGAGCATACGCGCGCACTACGATACCCGCCATGTCGCGTCGCTGCGGTTACGCACCTTGCCAATGTCTTTGTACCCCAAATGTTTATGTACAAAGGCGAGCCTCATTTGCGGTTACTTTTTTGCAGATGATTGTATGGTAGTGAAATCGCGCTCAAAAGCGACTCCAAAAAGCTCCAACCGAAAACCGCTGTCGAGAAACCGACAAAACCAACCGGCCAAAGGCCAAATTCGGGGCAGGAGCGGCAAAAAGCCGCCATCCTCGCATAACCCATTGTATTTAATAATAAAAAAAATTGGCACGTACCTTGCTTAGTCACGTGATATGAAACGATTAATCCTAGGGTTATTGAACCCTTTCTGACTTAACGAAAGGCCGCATGAAAGCAATTTGTAAAAATTTTAGCGCACCAACGCTGATGGCTTTGGTAATGATCGGGCTTTGCTGCCTGTTGCCTCAGACAGTTTTTGCTGAGGGTATCCCAGCGTTGAAGGTGCTGGAAGGAAACGAAGGTGGCACGGAGTATAGTCTCTCGCTGCAGCTCATTATTGTGATGACCCTGCTAAGCTTGCTGCCTTCCATATTGATCTTAATGTCCTCCTTCACTCGCATCATTATCGTGCTGTCTTTGCTAAGACAGGCCATGGGAACGGCGCAAACGCCACCCAATCAGGTACTGATCGGAATTGCCCTGTTTCTCACCCTATTCATCATGAATCCCATTTTGCAGAACATCTACGATGATGCGCTGGAGCCGGTACAAAACGAGGAAATCACCTTCGAAGAGGGTCTAGATCGTGCACGCATTCCCTTGCAGCAATTCATGTTGGGCCAGACCCGTGAAAAAGACATGGTTCTATTCATGGAGATGTCTGAAACCGACCCGGTAGACGACGTCGCCGATTTACCCTTATCGGTCTTGGTCCCCGCCTTTATCACCTCGGAACTTAAGACCGCGTTCACCATCGGTTTCCTGATCTACATACCGTTTATCATCATTGACTTGGTGGTGGCGAGCGTCCTTATGTCCATGGGCATGATGATGTTGTCGCCCATGATGATTTCTATGCCATTCAAGCTGCTGTTATTCGTGCTGGTTGACGGCTGGGGTTTGGTTACCGGCTCGCTTGTCGCCACGTACATGACTTAGGAGGCGATATGGATACATCACTCGTTATGGATATCGCTTTAGACTCGCTTAAAGTGACCATCTTAGTGGCAGCCCCCATATTGGCCGCAGCGCTCATATCAGGCCTTCTTGTGGGCATTATTCAGGCGGCAACCTCGATACAAGAAATGACCCTGAGCTTTATTCCAAAGTTGGCGGTTATGGTGCTTTCGCTAGTCATTTTCGGCGAGTGGCAGATCGCCGTGCTGGCTGAATATTTCAATGACGTTTTCGAACGTGTCAGAACGATCACTTTGTAGTGTTATGACTTTTTTTGTCGCTGAAATTGTCGAGATGTTTCAGACCTTTGTCTGGCCATTCGTGCGGATTACCGCATTGATGATCACGGCGCCCATATTTTCCCAGCGAGCTCTTAACCTGCGCACGCGCATTGTCACGGGCTTTGTTTTAACCTGGATGATCTACCCCTTTATCGATATTCCTCAGGTTGATCCGTTCAGCGTCTCCGCTATATATGGTCTTTTTAATGAAGTAACCGTTGGCGCCCTGATGGGGTTTACGCTGCAAATAGTCAGCGCAGCTATCGTCGTCAGTGGTCACGCAGTGTCCTCCAGCATGGGTCTAGGCATGGCGAACATGATGGATCCAAATTTAGGGAACGTGCCAACGCTGTCGCAATTTCTCTTGATCATCGGACTGTTGGTATTTTTGAGTTTAGGAGGTCATCTCGTCGCGATCAGTATCCTGGTTCAGAGCTATGTCGCTATTCCCGTGGGCAGCGGATTGCTCAGCACTGAGGCAATATCGGGCTTTATCGCCTTTTCCTCTCAAGTATTTATCGGCGCCATCATCATGGTCCTGCCTATCATGCTGGGTCTGCTCATGATTAATGGCTGTTTGGGGGTTATCTCCAGAGCATCTCCCAGTCTTAACGTGTTTGCCGTGGGCTTCCCCGCGCTGATTCCTATTGGATTCGGCATGGTGTTGCTGAGCATGGTAATCATTATCAGCAAGATGGAGGGCCTCTGGTTTCAGGCCTTTCAAATTCTCAATGAAAATATGTTGGGCTTGTAATGGCTGAAGAATCACAAGACGACAAAACAGAAGAGCCTACCGCACGGCGCCTGGAAAAAGCCAAGGAAGATGGCCAGGTGCTTCGGTCACAGGATATGACAATAGCTGCAGTTACCTGCTCGGTGATCGCGAGCCTTTATTTGGGCGGTTTTTGGATGGGGCCACGCTTTGTCAATACGTTCACCGAAGCGCTAACGATTCCCGCCAACTATGCCTTTGAAGAAAACTTGGCGTCGAATCGTTTGTCGATCCTCACTTTGGACAGCTTTATAACCGTCATTCCCGTTTTCGCTCTCGCCATTGTTGCTGCGATCGGTTCAGCCACCGCATTGGGTGGCTTCGTATTTTCTGCCAAAGCTTTCGCTCCAAAAGCCAGCAAGCTGAATCCGATCAAGGGTATGAGCCGAATTTTTGGCCTCAAGGCGCTGGTAGAGCTCGGTAAGGCCTTAGCAAAGTTCTCTTTGGTTGCCTCTATTGGTGGCGGCTTTCTTTACCTGAATTTCGATTCAATCCTAAATATTGGCAACAGCCCTATCAATTTAGCCATTGCTGAAAGCGTTGAAACTGTTTTGTTGGGTGCGTTGGTGGCGACCGTTGCGCTTGTTGTTATCGCAATGATTGATGTGCCGTATCAACGCTACGAGTTCATCAAAAAGCTCAAAATGACCAAGCAAGAAATCAAGGACGAGATGAAAGAAGTCGAAGGTCAGCCAGAGGTCAAGCAGCGTATTCGTGCCAAGCAGCGTGAAATGGCTCAGCAGCGCCAGCTCGATGAAGTGCCCGGTGCAGATGTCGTGATTACTAACCCTCAGCATTTTGCGGTGGCACTTGTCTACGAAATGGACAAAGAGGAAGCCCCTCGTGTTGTGGCCAAAGGCAAAAACTTCATGGCCAAGCGCATCCGTGAGAGTGCTAACGACAACGACGTGGAGATCTTTGAGGCTCCTTTGTTGGCTCGTGCTCTGTACTTCACCTGCGATGTAGGCATGTACATACCGTCTGGCTTATTCCATGGCGTCGCCCAAGTGATTGCCTACGTCTATGGTCTGAATTCAGTGGCCCCGGGTGGTCAACGACTCGTCAAACCTAAACCCCAGGTGCCTGAGGACCTGATATTTGATGAGACCGGTCGACGCCAACCAGAGCCTTCGAATACTAAGGCTTGATTAATGAACGAATTAACGGAACGCGAAGGAACTAAACGATGATCCCGCTAAAGGAAGAACCGACTATCAATGCTGCTCTGTGCTTCAGTGAAGAAGATGCGCAAACCCTCCTGCGATGCCAGGCAGCGCTCGCCCATGCAGGCAATGTCGTCATAGCGTCAGCTCGGCATGAAAATCTATTGGCTCACTACACGCGCACGATGCTGGCTGAGATTAATCAGGAGTCAGGATTCAGCGGCTCAAAGATCGCGATTAGAAGGATGCCCAAAAGCAGCGACGGCTTATTGGAGCGCCTTAACGAACATTTGGCTAGTGTGGATATTGCCGCCCTGCAGACCAGGCGCATTGTGAAAACTCGGGAGGTATGGCTATACGAACTGCCCGGTCCGTCGCAGTCTGAATTGCTGCAAATGGCGGCAAATATGGTTCGACAGTTTAAGGCAGCAGGGGTTTCAGTCATTGTGCATAGCCGCCAAGCTAGGCCCGATTCTCCGCACCTGCAAAGGCTTGCGGAACGCCTTCGCGCCCATTACGCGGTCTTTCAAACACCCGATGAAGCCCAATGCGAGGCGTTGGCAGAAGTCGTAAAGGGGCGTCCTGAGGCCGGACAGGTTCAGCAGCTGATACGTTCCTTGGGCGTGACGGTCGAATACGACGAAGTGGCGAATCTTGCAGAACTGAACGACGCTTCGAGCTTGACGAGACTAATACAGAAACCGGAGCAGGTTTTGCCCTTGCGACTCCCGCCCCAAACATCCGTAAGCATCGAGAGTGCTGCGCCGGCATCCATCAGTGCGCAAAAAGTACAGTCACCCAAACCGCCAATCAGCGGCGTATCTAATACCCGCATTTTGACAAGTACCGGTATCGCTTGTCTGCTGATCGTGGGATTGTACTTTACCCCGAACGCAGACTTTTTTCGCTGGGTGGGGTCCATGGGCAGCAACTTGAGCAGCGGCGCCGACGATTGGTTTGGCAGTCAGACGGCGATGCATGAGGCGGCAACAGACACTCAAGGCTCGTCGGCAGATACAATTAATACCCCTTTGCGAATTCCTGAAAAGATTGATGACCAAGGTGCTCTGGCCGATATTGAAAAGACTCCTGTCGCTTCAAGGTCTACCATGCGTTCACAGATTAACAATGCCGCAATCGCTGAGAGGCCGCAGTTGTCCTCTGGGGTGCAAGCTGTGGATTCGGAGGATGGACTGAAAACGCTATTCCCGGCGGCGGCACCGATTACCGGTGCAAATGCCACTCAGATACCCACGCGATCTGCACCTGTCGTGCGCATGGATACGATCGCATTCGAGCCCGGGGTCTACGTACAGCACGCATCCTTTCGGTTACCGCAGAGTGCGCTTATTTGGCGCAACAACAATAACGAGCTGCCGGGCGTTAAGGTAGCGGCTAAAGGTGAGCGCTTTGTCACGGTGAGCGGACCCTTTTTGAATCGGGATCAGGCCCTAGATTACCTGGCAAAATTTGGTATCACAGCTCAGCCTTACTTTGTTGACGGTGGGATGCTGCGCGGCAGCGGGCAAATTTAGTAAAGCCAGCCCAAACGATATTTGGAGAAAAACATGGCAGACGAAGAAAAACCGACAAATGAAGAGGCTGCGGACCAGCCAAAGGCGGAGGCAATAGATACTTCTGAAGAGTCTGGCGATGCGACTGATCTTGTCGACGGTACTCAGGAGGCCATTGAAGCCATCACTAAAAACGTTCAGGAGCGTGCTGCAGAAATAGAAGATGTGCTCGGGGATGCCAGCTCGCCATCAGCCCTCGTCAAGGCTGATACCCTGGACTCCGGCGATGCAATGCCACCGGTTGAGCAGCTTATGGAGGCACCACAGGCAAGGAGCGCAGAGGCGGAATCATCGTCTGATGAGGACGAGCCCAACCTGCAAATTAGCGTGGGCGGAGAGCGCGTGCGCATATCCACTGCTCATCCGATGATCGAAGACATCGCTGAACAGCTGCAGAGGTCACGACAATTTACTATGTACTCGGTTGGCGGCTTGTGTGTGGCGCTACTGGGGGCTGTACTCTTTTACGTGTTGATGGCTGCCCAATTGTCGTCAAAAGTCGGCGAAATCGATTCAATGCTAGGTGCCATGGCGAAACGAACGCTGCAAATGACGCGAGGTATTGAAACCTTCAGTGCCATTGAGATGCGTCTCGAAGAGGGTTTAGCGAATCAGTTACTTCAGCGAGAAATGCTGGCAGCGAACGAAATTGCGATGGAAGAGCTTAATGCGATGCTCAACGTGCTGCCGGGCGAAGTCACAGGCGCAACGGCGAATGCACTAACGCAAACGCAGCAGGCCATAGCGGCTCAGCTACAACAACTCCAAGATGAAAATAAGACCCTCGGACAGGAACTTAATCGCCTGCAAAAGGCGTTGGAAGTTCAAGCTACCGAGGTTTCTGCCCTGCGCAGTGTGCGTAGCGAACTATCTACTATGCGTTCCAGTATGCAACAGGTGGAAACAACCGTTGGCGATCTTTACATCATCGAGCGCGCGCGAGTTGCCAAACAGGTTCTGGGTGCCAGAGAAGAGGTGCTTATTCAGTAAAACGGAATGTGTGAGGCACTTAACACCGGCGGACAGCGAGCTATTTGGCGCGGACAAAAAGACTTGTCGGTCGTTAATTAATGATTGATATTTCAAAAAAAACAACGATATTTCTAGAAGGATAATCATAGAGAACGTTAAGGAAATAAGGGTTCAGGCTCCACCAGAAATCTTTGACAGCAAGAGGTTGAACGATATATGAGCGATAACTTAGTGCCTATCTTATTGATAACGCTAACGATCGTGTTGCTTATCATCCTCTTCATTGTTATGAGCTACGTATTGCTTCGATTGAGATGGCTGGAAGGCCAACGGACGGGCGGTGAAGAACCTTTGGGCGGCACTCCGCCTCAGGGTGGCGCAGCGCCAGCCAAGGGCGGATCCCTTTCTGGATTCCGTGGCAAGGCCATTTGGGATGCCCTGGAAAATCCTGGCAAACATCCTTCGATCATTGATCAGCTTCGCAGCCGATACGCATTCGTATTGGCTCGCCACATCGAATCTGTCATCGACCAAGGGCAGCTTGATCGCCAGCGCAACAAAGAATCGGTTCCCGAGAGCAGTGCGCCGATTGGAGGTCTACGAGGTGAGGTTCAGTCTTGGCTGCCACAATCCTACGTTCAGCGTTTTTATCGAGTGGGTATTCAATCGCTGACGGCCACTGCAGAGGAGCTGGCAGAGCTTCGGTTCGAGGTACACGCCCTTGTGGGCGAAATTCTCAACAGGCTTCATATGAGCGAACAAGGGCAGGGCATTGGTCAGCTGATTACCATGCATACCTTAGATTTTGACGTTCAGGCGCGCGGTCACGAATATGAGGCAGGGTCTGCTGAGCATCAACAAGAAGGCTCAGACGACGGCCATTCCTAGTCTTTACCGGCGGGTAAAGTACACTTACGTTTTGATCAAAGCGACCGTGATGCAGCTAAGGTAGAATAAGGCGGTCGTAACGTAGTTGGGGCGCTTTTGGACATCTCGCATATTCTCGACGGACTGAATGAATCTCAGCGCGATGCAGTTTCTGCTCCTCTCTCTAACGCATTGGTGGTTGCTGGTGCCGGCAGCGGTAAAACACGAGTTTTAGTGCATCGTATCGCCTGGCTTATTGATGTTGAGGGTGTTTCCCCACACGGCATTCTGGCCGTGACATTCACCAACAAAGCCGCGGCTGAGCTTCGTGCACGAACGGAATCCTTGCTGAATGTCTCCGCGCGCGCGATGTGGGTGGGCACCTTTCATGGACTGGCGCATCGGTTTTTGCGAATGCACTGGGCTGAAGCCAAACTGCCGCAAAACTTTCAGATTATCGACAGTGATGATCAAGTGCGTTTGATTAAACGCATCATGAAATCCCAAGACATTGATGAAAAAAAATGGCCTGCGCGGCAAGCGGCCTGGTTTATCAACGGTCAAAAAGATGAGGGTAAACGCGCTCACGAGGTAGTGTCTGGAGACGACCTTTTTCAAATCACGCATAAGCGAATCTATCAGGCTTATGAGGAGGTCTGCGACCAGGGGGGCTTGGTAGATTTTGCCGAGCTGCTGCTGCGCTCACATGAGCTGTGGCTGAACGATTCACAGCTATTGGCTCACTATCAACAGCGCTTTGCGCACTTGCTTGTAGACGAATTTCAGGACACCAATACCATTCAATATGCTTGGCTTCGGGTGCTTGCAGGCCAAACTTCGAAGGTGATGGCTGTGGGTGATGACGATCAGTCCATATACGGCTGGCGCGGCGCTAAGATTGAGAACATCCATCAGTTCACTAGCGATTTTGCCGAAGTTGCCACGCTGCGGTTGGAGCAAAATTACCGCTCCACGCAAACCATCCTCCACGCTGCTAACGGCCTTATTCAGCGCAACGCCAATCGGCTAGGTAAGGAGCTTTGGTCCAATGGTGATAAGGGTGAACTGCTTAAGGTTTACGCAGGTTTTAACGACCTGGACGAAGCACGTTTCATTGCCGAGCGCATTCAGCAGTGGCTGGAGGACGGTGGCAGCCCGAATGAAGTTGCGATTTTATACCGGTCCAACGCGCAATCTCGGGTGCTGGAAGAGGCGCTTCTACGTCTCAACATTCCCTACCAGATCTATGGAGGGCAGCGCTTTTTCGAGCGAGCTGAAATCAAAAACGCCCTCGCCTATATGCGCCTTATGGAGGATCGGCACTCGGATCCGGCCTTCGAGCGGGTAGTCAATACTCCCACCCGGGGCATCGGTGATAAAACTTTAGAAGGCATTCGCCAGCTTGCTAGAGCTAATCAAACCTCACTATGGCAAGCCGCAAAAGACGGTATAGCCGGCGGCGCATTTACTGCGCGAGTTAACGGCGCCGTGGGCACATTCATTGCGCTGATTGATCACCTTGCCGATGCCGTTGCCCCCATGCAATTAGATGAATTGGCAGAGTATGTCATCGATGGTAGCGGCTTAGTAGAATTCCATGGCCAAGAGCGCGGTGAGCGCGGGCTAGCTCGGAAAGAAAACCTGCAGGAATTGGTATCTGCCTGCCGTCAGTTTAGTGGTGATTTGGTCTTTCCGTTGGAAGACGGCGACCGAGCAGAAGTCAGCGTGCTGCAGGAATTTTTGGATCAAATGAGTCTGGATGCAGGTGATCGCCAAAGCGCCCAAGGCCCCAGCGTACAAATGATGACCCTGCACTCGGCCAAGGGACTGGAATTTCCGCTGGTGTTCCTGGGGGGCATGGAAGAGGGACTATTTCCTCACCGTATGTCAGTGGAGGAGCCTGGTCGTCTTGAGGAAGAGCGGCGGCTCGCCTATGTCGGCATTACTCGAGCCATGCAGGAGCTATATCTGACTTATGCTGAAAGCCGGCGCCTGCATGGCCAAGATAGCTACAATCGTCCTAGCCGTTTTTTGCTGGAAATACCGCAGGAGCTGATGTCCGAGGTGCGCATGAAAGCCAGCACCCAACGCCTATTCGGCAGCGGTTATGCCAGCACCGGCGGAGGGAGTTTTGAGGAAGAGGCTAACGGTATGCGTATGGGGCAGCGAGTAATGCACGGCAAGTATGGCGAGGGCGTAGTGCTGCAGTTTGAAGGCAGCGGCGAGCGCGCCAAGGTACAGGTGAATTTTACGGAAGGAGCCAAGTGGCTCATGGTTGGCTATGCCAATCTGCAGGTTATGGATTAAGAGGACTGGGGAGATGAACATGCAGCAATTGTTAAGGCAGCGCGCGCGCTGGCAACCATGGAAGAGGGTTCTTGGTCTTGCTACTGGAGCGTTACTGGGATTGTCGGCCTGCGCTCCGGTCGAGGAATCTGCGGTTACCAATGCGTCAGGTGCCAATGCCAAGGTTTATCAGTGGAAGATGATTACCACCTGGCCAAAAAATTTGCCCGGACTTGGCGCTGCACCTGAGCGGTTGGCCGAGCGTTTGCGCATCATGAGCAACGGCCGGCTCGACATCAAAGTTTATGGCGCCGGAGAATTGGTTGGCGCGCTAGAGGTGTTTGATGCGGTGTCTCAGGGCACGGCGCAAATGGGCCATGGGGCCGCCT
>CEPJ01048762.1_pt1 | contig 16048 bp, 10 predicted proteins | sample 530561 | NCBI WGS metagenome assembly CEPJ01 (sample SAMEA2620404, study PRJEB7988) | marine metagenome | biome: marine biome (ENVO:00000447); feature: surface water layer (ENVO:00002042); material: "saline water (ENVO:00002010), including plankton (ENVO:xxxxxxxx)" | depth 5 m
AATCGCTACGACGGAATTTGAGGTGCCGCTCCTTTACACGGCCGAACACACCCACTGCGAGATCGACCCCCAACTCGTCTTGGGCGTCTGCGCTTCGCTCATCCCCTACCCAGAGCACAACTCGACACCTCGCGTTACCGGTGGTACGGCCATGGTGAAGCAATCCCTTGGACTGCCCAGCGCCAACTACCGCATGCGACCTGACACCCGTGCCCACATCCTTCACTACCCGCAGCGCTCAATCACACGCACGCGAGCCATGGAAACCACGAACTTTGACGACCGCCCCGGTGGACAGAACTTCATCGTGGCCATCATGTCCCTGCACGGCTACAACATGCAGGACGCCGTCATCATGAACAAAGGGTCCATCGACCGTGCGCTGGGCCGCTCCACCTTCAACCGAACCTACAACGCCGAACGACGTCGTTTCCCCGGCGGTCAGGTCGAAGAGATCGAAAAGCCGGACTACAACAAGAAGGTCGAAATCAAGGGTGTCAAGGCCCCTGAAGCCTACGTTCACCTCGAAGCCGACGGCCTTCCAGTGCCCGAGACCGCCCTCGAAGGCGGGAACGTCCTCGTCGGCAAGACCAGCCCCCCACGGTTCCTTGAGGAATCCTCAGGCGGCTCGTTCTTGATGGCTCAGGAGCGACGCGAATCATCCATGCTGGTTCGCCACGGTGAGAAGGGCTGGGTGGACAACGTCTTCGTGACCGAGTCCCTCGACTCCGGTCGCCTCGTCCGCGTGATGGTGCGAAGCCACAAGGTGCCGGAAGTTGGCGACAAGTTTGCATCTCGACACGGCCAGAAAGGCGTGATCGGCCGACTGGTGGAACCGGAGGACATGCCGTTCACTCAGGACGGTGTCGTCCCCGACCTCATCATCAACCCGCACGCCATTCCGTCCCGAATGACCGTCGCTCACGTTTTGGAGATGATCGGTGGCAAAGTCGGTGCCATGGAAGGTCGCCGAATCGACGGCACCGCCTTCCGAGGCGAAAAGGAATCGAGTCTCCGAGACGGACTGGTCCGAAACGGGCTTGCCCACACCGGCCGAGAAACCATGATCAACGGAGAAACCGGCGAATCCTACCCCGCTGACATCTTTGTTGGATGCATCTTCTACCAGCGACTCCACCACCTCGTGAGTTCCAAAATCCACGCTCGCTCTCGAGGCCGAGTTCAGATCCTCACCCGCCAGCCGACCGAGGGTCGTGCTCGCCAGGGTGGTCTGCGATTCGGTGAGATGGAACGTGATTGTCTCATCGCTCACGGTGCGTCCATGGTCATCAAGGACCGATTGCTGGACGAATCCGACGGCATTGACATGTACGTCTGCGCCCAATCCGGCCACATCGCATGGTACGACCCCAAGCGCGGCACCTACGTCAGCCCCATCCACGGCGACGGTGCCGAAGTGTACAAGGTGCAAACATCCTATGCGTTCAAGCTGCTTCTGGACGAAATGAAGAGTTTAGGTGTGGCCATGCGTCTTGAACTGGAGGACCGAAGATGAGTCGAAAGAGCACAATGATCCCCAAGCGAATCGCCCAGATTCGATTTGGCCTGATGGACCCGAGCGAAATCCGAAAGATGTCGGCCGTTGAAGTCAAGACGGCGGACACCTACAAGGACGACGGGCACGCCTACAAGCAAGGCCTCATGGACCCGCACATGGGTGTCATCGAGCCCGGTTTGCTCTGCCCGACCGACAACTGTCAGTACCAAGATTCCCCCGGCCACTTCGGTCACATCCAACTGGAACTGCCCGTGATTCACATCGGATTCGTGAACCTCATCAAAACCGCTCTGAAGGCCACGTGCAACGACTGCAGCAACATTCTGCTTCACAGCGAACCCGGCACCTCGCCCGGTTCCAACCCCGAACAGAGTGAGCAGGACTACTACCGCAACCGAATTCGTGACGTCATCACCAAGCACGGTGTGGGTTCAACGGAGTTTTCCAAGATCATCAAAGAAGTTGAAAAGGTCACCTCGGGAACCAAGCGAAAGGTCTGCATGCACTGCGGCTCAACCCAGGGCAAGATCATTCTTGACAAGCCAACGACCTTCAAGGAGAAGCACGACAACACCGAGCGAAAACTCAACCCTCGAGACGTCCGTGAGTGGCTCAGCAGCATCCCACCCGAGCACCTCATCTTCATCGGCATGGACAAGCAGAACCGACCCGAGTGGGTTGTGCTCAAGGTGCTCCCCGTGCCTCCGATCACCGTCCGACCGTCCATCACCTTGGACAGCGGCGACCGCTCGGAAGACGACCTGACGCACAAACTCGTTGACGTGCTGCGCATCAACCAGCGCCTGCGAGAAAACCGCGACTCCGGCGCACCTCAGCTCATTGTTGAGGACCTTTGGGAACTGCTTCAGTACCACATCACCACCTACTTTGACAACCAAACATCGGGCATTCCACCCGCTCGCCATCGTTCGGGTCGAACCCTCAAAACCCTGACGCAGCGTCTGAAAGGGAAGGAAGGCCGATTCCGAAGCAACCTTTCGGGGAAGCGTGTCAACTTCTGTGCCCGGTCCGTGATTTCACCCGATCCCTACCTCAGCGTCAACGAGGTCGGTGTTCCGACCAAGATCGCCAAGGAACTGACGGTCCCCATTCGTGTCACGACGCGAAATCGAGAGCAGATGCGACAGATGATTCTTCGTGGACCCGACGTCCACCCCGGCGTCAACTACATCGTCCGCGGCGATGGCCGTCGCGTCAAAATCAACGCACGAAGCCGACTCATCAACGCTGGATTCAGGTGCCACAACCCGGAGTGCGGCGTTGACACGAACGGTCACTATCACGGCGCACGCCCCGACCTCCACGAGGTCATGCCCGCTCCCAACTTCCTTCCCGGCATTGTCGTGCAGAAGCAGATTGCTCTGAGCGGCATGGACCAGCAAGAAGAAGTGAGCTACATCGTCAACGACACGGCCACGCTCAACAACCTTCAGGGCCTCGATGAAAACGGGCGAAAACTCCCCGCCGACGACCCTCGGGCCATCCTCCACTACCGATGGATGCACGAACTGGCTCAGGCCGACAACCCGAACCCAGAACCTTTCCCCGAACACCTTGAGGTGGCCTGCCCCCACTGCGGCAGCCCGTTCGATGAGTGGGGCGAAGAGCGAACCGGTGTTGAGGACCGACTGTCCACGCTGGACCGATACGGCAACCCCAAGCCCGGTCTGCAAGTTGAACGCCACCTGATCGACGGCGACGTCGTCATCTTCAACCGACAGCCGTCCCTGCACAGAATGTCGATGATGGTGCACGAAGTTCGCGTCATGAAGGGACACACGTTCCGGTTCAACCTGGCCGTTTGTACGCCGTACAACGCTGACTTCGACGGCGACGAAATGAACCTGCACGTCATTCAGTCCGAGGAGGCCCGCGCTGAAGCGAAGATTCTGATGCGTGTCCAAGAGCACATCCTGACCCCGCGGTACGGCGGTGCGGTCATCGGTGGCATCCACGACCACATTTCGGGTGCTTACCTCCTGTCTCGTCCGGGAACCATGATTCGCCAAGCCCACGGTTTGGAGATGCTTGGAAACATCGGCTACACGGGCGCTCTACCTGAACTCGTCAAAGACGAGAACGGCGAACCAGCCTACCGCGGTCAAGACATCGTGTCGCTCATCATCCCCGACAACATCCACCTGCGATTCCGCAGCCGCTCGAACGACATGGTGATGGTCAGAAACGGACAGGTCGACGGTACCCTCGACAAGCGAGCCATCGGTGCTGAAGACGGCCGTCTTTTGGACGCCATCGTACAGACGAACGGCCCGGAGGAGGGCGCTCGGTTCCTCGATGAGTTCACTCGATTGTCCATCGCAGCGTGCACCTCGCTCGGATTCACAACCGGCATCGACGACGAAGACCTCTCCGACGACGCCGTTGACGCCATCAACGCAGCCAACGCGAGCGCTCAAGAAGGCGTCACGCAAGAACTCGAGAAGTTCGGCAAAGACGGAAAGAAGTACGAGGCCCGCCCGGGTCGAACCCCTCGTGAGACCCTCGAAGAGAACATCATGCAAATGCTGGACAAAGGAAAGCAAGAAGCCGGTGACATCGCCAAGGACGAGCTCAACAAGTCGGGTTCGACCAACGCCGCGGTCAACATGGCCATTTCAGGGGCTCGTGGCTCAATGGACAACCTGACCATGATGGCAGCGTCCATCGGTCAAGCCAAAGTTCGTGGAAAGCGACTCGAGCGCGGATACGACGATCGTGTGCTTCCTCACTTCAAGCGAGGCGGCCGCGGTGCGCTGGACCGTGGGTTCATCGCATCGTCCTTCAAGCGCGGCTTGGAACCAACGGAGTTCTTCATGCTGTCCGTATCCGGTCGTGAATCCCTGGTCGACACCGCTGTGCGAACCGCAAAGTCGGGGTACATGCAGCGACGTCTGATCAACGCCATGGACGATTTGAAGGTTTACGACGATGACATGCTGTCGGTCCGAAACACGGCCAACCGCATCATCCAGTTCAGCTACGGCGAAGACGGCATTGACCCCTCCCGTGGCGTGCACGGCTCCCCGTTCAACATCGACGTCATCGTCGACGCCGCCCTCGGAACCGAAGGCGGTTTGGAGGACAACCGAGATTCCTACGAATTCAGCACCGAAGAAGAGGACATGGGCGCATGGGAAGAATCCGCAGAGCACGACGGAGGTGAAGACTGATGGTCGTCAAGAGCGCAACCAAGAAGAAGCTCATGGATTTGGGCATCGACGAAAACTTCGCTCACGCCCTCGCCGACGACCGGAAGTGGGACGATGTCAAGGTGATGAGCCAAGCGGACATCGCAAAAATTTGCGAAACCGACTCGGAAACGGCCGGTAACATCCACGGAACGATTCTTGCTGCAACACAAAAAGGCCGAGACGGCGATGGTGAAAATTCGGGCCCTGTCACCAAGGTTCGACTCGCAGGTCGCACCAGCAAACGCCGAACCAGAGCCAAGACCGTCGTGGACATGGAACCCTACGACCACGACCGAAAGATGCAAGCCATGGAAAATGAACTCGCCAACGACCCCGTGTACGCCAAACTCGCTGAGGCGGTTGAGGCAACGGGATCGGGGCGATTCACCAACCGCATCCTGGCCGATCTGACGAAGGCCTGCCACAGCCGAGGCAAAAAGAAACTCACCAAACCACAGGCCAAGAAAGTCATCGATGAAGCCATCGTCGCTCTCGACCGAGCCAGCATTGACCCGTACGAAGCAGCCGGCATCATCACGGCCCAATCCATCGGAGAACCCGGTACGCAAATGACGATGCGAACGTTCCACTACGCCGGTGTGGCCACGGTGAACGTAACCCAAGGTCTCCCGCGCATCATCGAAATCGTTGACGCCAGGAAGGTCCCCCAAACACCAACCATGACCATTCGATTGAAGGAAGGGCAAATTCAAGATGCTAATGCAGCGAAGAAACTGGCCGCCGCCATCGAAGTGACGACCACCGTCAACATCGCCACCCTCGAAACCGACGTCGCACAGCGCCGTCTGGTTCTCAACCTGAACAAAGGGAACCTCAAGCAAAAAGGCATGACGGCCGCTGAGGTGAAGGACAAACTCGAACGAGCGACCCGACTTTACGTCCAAGCGGACAAGGAAAAGAACCCCTCGACCTTGACGATGATTCCAGGCGTTCACTCGGAAGAAGACCTCGCTGAGTTGGCGGAAAACCCGCCTTCCTACACCATGCTGCTGCAACTTGAAGAAAAGATTCGAGACATGCGTCTGAAAGGCATCCCGGGCATTGAACGAGCAAACCCCCAGCTTGACGACAAGACCGGTGAATACTACCTTTCAACCATCGGAAGCAACCTTCAACGCGTCAGCGAACTGGAAAACATCGACCGTTCCAGGACCTACACCAACAACATCATCGAAATCTACGATTATTTGGGCATTGAAGCGGCACGTCAAGCCATTGTGAACGAACTTCAAATGACCCTTGACGGTGCTCGACTTGAAGTGGACGTTCGCCACTTGTTGATGGTCGCTGACGTGATGACCTCCGAAGGCGAGGTACGAGCCATCGGCCGACACGGTGTGTCCGGAACCAAGCACAGCATTCTCGCTCGTGCGGCGTTTGAGGTCACGGTGAACCACCTGCTCAAGGCTGGTATCATCGGTGAGAAGGACTACTTGACCGGTGTGGCCGAGAACATCATTGTCGGTCAACCCATCTCGCTGGGCACCGGCAGCGTCGCCCTGTATTACATCCCCGAGGAGTGAAGTTCCAACCATGAGAAACACACGTGGAGAATGGAGGAAATGAAATGGATCTAAGCCGACAACTGAAAAACGCAATCGCAACAGGCAACCTGTTGTTTGGACAACGCCAGGCCAAGGACGCCTGCTCAAACGGAAACGCGAAGATGGTGATTCTTGCTGCGAACTGCCCGGAGGACTACACCACGGAACTGCGAGCCGCCCACCCCGAGGTGAGCATGCACCGATCTCGAATGGTCAACCGTGAGCTCGGCATCGCGTGCGGAAAGCCCTTTTCCGTCTCAACGATCACCGTCCTCGACGCTGGAGACAGCGACTTGATGGCGCTGGAAGGCAACGTTGAGTGATTTTTCGGAATCACCACGACAACACCTTGATGGCCCTTGGGGACCACGGCAAGCCATGCGTCGAACACACACGCGAGTTGCCACCGCCCTGACGGCCCTGCTGTTGCTCAGCGTCCTGAGTTCGCTGGCCGTTCCGGCCTCGCTCGGAATCGACCAGACCGTTGCTGCAACCTCCACCGGCCGCAGCACCTCCGCAGAGGTGTTTCTAACGGGCGGAGGGTCAACCACCCACGATGAATTCGCAGGGGCCATCGCTGCTGCAGACAACGGATTTGTCGTGGCAGGTGACGTCAACTCCTCAGCGCCGTCGCTTGTGTTTGGCCCGCACACGTACATTCCGACCTCACCGTACACAAACGGTAACGACTTCTTCCTCGCATCCGTCAACGGTAACGGGGCGTGGGACTACGTCGTGGGTGCCGACCATTCTCAAGGTGGGGTCTCGTTCATGGCCGATGTGCAGGCCCACGCCGGAAACGCCGTCGTCGCTGGCTACATGTACGGACCGGTTGATTTCGGCCAATTTTCCCTTTCTTCGGCCGTCCAGTACGACGCATTCATCGCCCAAGCCGACGCAACCGGAAATTGGATGTGGGCTACGGGCTTCCAAACCCTTCCCAACTCGTCCACCGATTCAAGCATCCCTCAGGCCATGGCCGTCGACCTGGTGGGCGACGTCATCGTCGCCGGTGTCTTCTCGGGCGAAACCGACTTTGGTGGGACCAGCATCAACGTTTCAAGCGTTGAAGTGTTCATCGCAAAACTCGACGGCATGAGCGGGAACCTCAAATGGGTCGTGCACGGAGGTGGCGGCGGTACCGAACAAGTCACCGACGTGGTGGTTGACAACGCTGGGAACATCTACGTTTCAGGGATCACGCCAAACAACGTCCTCTTCGGCAGCAACAGCTACAGCATCGTCGGAACGCAGGATTCGTTCGTGGTCAAACTGTCAAGCGGCGGGGCAGTCCAGTCCGTAAGCGGTTACGGAATCGCCAATCAGGCCGTTTCCTTAACGGGGCTGGCCGTCGACGGCAACGGCGACCTCTACGCCGGTGGGTCCTACGAAGGAACGATGGCAAAGAACGGTTGGTCCATCACGGCGAACAAGGGCGGTGCCGACCTGTTTTTCATCAAGGAAGGCTCCACGTCCTCCAACCAGTGGGCGGCCACCGGCGGCTCAAACACCGCCGATACGCTGAGGGCCATGGACGTCAACTCCAAAGGAGAACTCATCTTTGCGTCCTTCTTCCTCGACGGTACGTTCAGCGCAGGAACAAAGTCAACCACGGGTACGAGCAGCGCTTGGCTCTCCACCCTCGATGCGGACGCCATGGTGGGTGGATTGACCAACACCGGTGGCTGGTCGTGGCTGGACGTCACGGCGAGTTCAGCGCTCGAGGTGGGTTGGGACGTTGCCTACAACTCAAGCGACGTTGCTGCCGTGATCGGCTCGTTCATCGGACCTGCTGGAAGCGACACCATCACCAAAGGGACCGACAGCGTCACGACGACCGGTGGATGGGACAACTTTGTTTGGGTCATCGACCCCTCGATGAAGGCCGATACGGACAACGACGGTGTACCGGATGTCTCAGACAACTGCCCGAACGTCTCAAACCCGCTGCAAGGCAACACCGACGGAGACACACAGGGCGATGCGTGCGACTCCGACGACGACAACGACGGCATCACCGACAATTCACCCGACGACTGTCCTCGCGGCGGTGCTGCGAACTGGGGCTCAACCCAGAACTTTGACGACCCGGCCAATTCGACCGACTGGGACCGCGATGGATGCAAGGACGACGTTGAGGACGCCGACATCGACAACGACGGCGTCGAAAACGACGTCGACACCTGTCCCCGTTCCTCCTATCAACCCCCACGACCAACGTGGACGTCGGACGGACAAACGGACGTCGACGGCGATGGCTGTCGCGACGCCGACGAGGACACGGACGACGACGCCGACGGTTTCGAAGACGTCAGCGACGACTGTCCGACCGTCTTCGGCAACTCCACGCTGGGCGAAGAAGGGTGTTTGGACAACGACGGCGACGGATGGTCAAACAACTTTGACGACTGCCCTGATGCGTTTGGTAATTCGACGCTGGGTGGAAAAAACGCCTGCCCGGACATGGACGGCGACGGGTGGGCGGACCAAGACGACGACTTTCCAATGGACGCCACACAGTGGGACGACACGGACGGCGATGGCTACGGTGATAACCCAGAAGGGACCACACCGGACGACTGCCCCACCGTTGTGGGGACCTCAACGCTGGATCGCTTGGGTTGCCTCGACTCGGACGGCGATGGATACTCCAATCCTGACGGTGTTTGGAACGCTGAATCCGGAGCGGATGCGTTCATTGACGACCCCACGCAATGGTCCGACTTTGACGGCGACGGTTTTGGCGACAACTACGCCAACGACACGTGGACCAACCGCAACCCCTCCTGGCCCGGTGAACTTCGTGAGGACGTGACCGTGCAGGACGCCTGCCCGACCCAAGAGGGCACGTCCTGGCAAAACGGGCTGATCGGTTGCCCCGATCAGGACGGGGACGGATGGTACAACCTCCAAGATGCGTTTCCCACCGACCCGACGCAATGGGCGGACGTCGACGGCGATGGGTTCGGCGACAACAGCTCAGGGAACGACGCCGATGAGTGCCCCACCGTTGCCGGTACCTCAACCGTTGACCGCTTGGGATGCGTCGACAGCGACGGAGACGGCTATTCAGACCCCGACCCGAACACCAACTGGCTGCCCGCTCAAGGAGCGGACGCTTTTCCCAACGAACCAACGCAGTGGGCGGACCAGGACATTGATTCCTACGGAGACAACCCTGCAGGCGTACGAGCCGACGATTGTCCAACCGTACGAGGTAGTTCAACGATTGACCGTCTGGGTTGCGTGGACAACGACGGGGACGGCTATTCAGACGCCTCCGGCGACTGGACCGTGCTTCAAGGCGCTGATGCGTGCCCGCTCATCTACGGGTTTTCAACCGCTGACCGAATCGGTTGCTTGGACACCGACGAGGACAATTATTCCGACCCGACCGTGGACTACGGTGTAGAAGACGGAGCGGACGCGTACCCCAACGACCCCACACGATGGATTCTCGAACCCGAGGAAGAGACCAGCCTCCTCGCTGGCTCAAACGCCCTTATCGGCGGCGGCGTTGGCTTGGTGGTGGCGTTGGTTCTTGTGGGATTGATCATGCGACGACGCGGCAAGAAAGAAGAGGACAAAACATGGGCGGCCCCCGGCGGATTGCCTGACTTCTCAGCACAACCCAGCGCCGTGGCCATGCCTGACTTTTCTGCGCAACCGGCCGTTGCCCAACCGATGTACGCCCAACAACCAACGCCCGCTGTCGCAGCGGTTCAACCTGCGGTGGTTCCGCCCCCTGTGGCTCAACCCGACCCGGCGCGTGAATACTACAACGGTTTGCTCGCTCAGGGCTACCCGCACGACGACGCCGTTCGCTACACTCAGCAGTACTTCCAACAATTCCGAGGCTGAAAACGGACGGGCTCGCCATGCGTGGAGACGGAGCTCGGTTGTTGGACAACCCCGTTGTTCGTGGGCTTGTTGTGTTCTCTGCTTTTCGGGCGGTGTACGGCGTCGGAATCTTGGTTGTCACCTACGTCCTTGCAACCAGTGGGACGGCTCCGTGGTGGACATCGCTTGTTTTTCTTGGATGCTCCATGGTCTTCTCGAGGTGGTTGTTTCGCAGGCTCAAGGGGCGATGGCCAGGCCTGTTTGATGCCAAGCGTTCGAAAACCCACGCGGAAACGGATCAGACAACGCCTTGAGCCATCATGGCCTCTGCGACTTTGAGGAAACCGGCCACGTTTGCACCGAAGACGTAGTCGCCCTCACGGCCGTACTCCTTTGCCGTTTCAAACGCATTCTTGTGAATGTCGACCATGATGTCTTCCAGGCGCTTGTCAACCTCTTCACGCGTCCACGAGAGGCGGAGCGAGTTCTGCGACATCTCGAGCCCTGAGGTGGCGACACCTCCGGCGTTGCTGGCTTTCCCCGGGGCGAACAAAACGCCTGCCTCGTGGAACACCTCAACCGCTTCCGGGGTGCACGGCATGTTGGCTCCTTCGCCAACAGCGATGACCTTGTTGGCCACGAGCATCTTGGCCTCTTCGCCGTTGAGTTCGTTTTGCGTGGCGCACGGAAGAGCCACGTCAACGTCAACGTTCCACAGGCCGTTCACGGAGGGCTCAGGAGCGCTGGGGGTGAAGGTGGCGGAGGGGTATTCCTTGGCGTATTCGGAAATCCGTCCGCGACGGTTGTTCTTGAGGTCCATGACGAAGGCAAGTTTCGCCCGGTCGATGCCTTCTGGGTCGTGAATGAAACCGGAGGAGTCCGAGAACGTGACGGGCTTGCCCCCGAGATCGAGGACTTTCTCGCAAGCAAATTGAGCCACGTTGCCTGAGCCGGAGATCGAGACCGTGGCGCCCTCGAAGGACTTGCCCTTTGTAGCCAGCATCTCGCGGGCGAAGTACACCAGTCCGTAACCCGTCGCTTCGGGACGAATGAGGGAGCCGCCGTACGATCGGCCCTTACCGGTCAAAACACCGGCCTGGAATTCGTTCTGCAAGCGCTTGTACATGCCGAACATGTATCCGATCTCTCGTCCACCAACACCGATGTCGCCTGCGGGAACGTCGCAGTCATGGCCAATGTGGCGCCAGAGTTCCATCATGAAGGATTGACAGAATCGCATGACCTCGCCATCGGACTTTCCTTTCGGGTCAAAGTCTGCACCTCCTTTTCCACCACCCATCGGCAAGCCGGTGAGCGAATTCTTGAAAATCTGCTCGAAAGCCAGGAACTTCAAGATGGACGTGTTGACGCTGGGGTGGAAACGAAGTCCACCCTTGTAAGGGCCGATGGCACCGTTGAACTGGATGCGAAAGCCACGGTTCACCTGCGTGTTACCATCATCGTCCACCCAGGGAACTCGGAAGTGAATGAGGCGTTCAGGCTCCACGACGCGCTCCACGATGGAGATGTACTGGGGGTTGGCCTCGAGCACGGGCTCAAGCGATTCGAGGACCTCCTTCACCGCTTGGTGAAATTCGGGTTGGTCTGGGTCACGGGCTACGACTTTTGCATAGATTGCATCACTGGGGCTCATCGGCATACCTTCTACCACCCGGAGGTGTGTTGCGACGCCCTTATGCAGTCCCTTTCTAATGGTTGCCCCTGAGTCGTCTCGCAGAGGTGCGTTTGGCCCGGCAAAAAACGGCGTTCAGAAGGTGCAAACTGCGAGGTAGCGTTCCAGGCGTTTGACCCGCCGTTGACCGTTTTCATCCACTTCCGACATGGCGCGAATGGATTCTTCGATGAGCGCGTGTTCGTCCTCTTGGAGACCTACAATACGACGCAAGTGGTCAAGCATGGCCCACTCCTCCTCGCTGATCACGTCGTCGTCAAGCGCAGCGATGAGGGCCGACTGATACGTCGTGGCGTCGCCCATCTGATGGCCGATGAACTCACTCTCCTCGTCAAACGGCCACTCGGCATCGCCTGAGACCACCGCCAAGCATTCGGCGGTGTCGGAAGGAGCGACGCCCAACGCGCCGGCCAGGATCCGCAAGATCTGAGCTTCGTCGTCCGTCACAATGGCGTCGTCAAAGGCCACTCGAAGGGTTTCAAGGTACAAGTAGAGGCCTCGGGTTGGGACCAGGGTCATGATGGTTTACGCCAGCGACTCGTCCTTGAAACTTCGCCAACGTTTGCAACGGACCGAGCATTTGTATTCAGGTAATGACGTTTTGTCATCATACTGCATACATTGATATACTGCCTGTTCCTGTCTCATCCTACAGGAGGAACCGGAATGACCCAACCCACCAGTGCAGTCTCGCTCAGAATCACCGAGGAGGATTTGGCTCTCCTCGATGCTCGAATCGGCATGGATGGAGCCCGGAACAGGTCCGACGTGGTCCGATTGGCCATTCAGGAATTCCTTCACAACCAGCCGCTTTTGGCCAACATGAAGTCCATTCGAATTCCGTTGGGTCGTGCTGACCAGCAACGCCTTGGCCAGCTGTATGAGTTGGGCGGCATCACGCCCGAGCACGCAGCGCAGGAGGGACTCAAACTCTACATCAAGCGAGCCGTTGCAGAGATGCAACCGATCGATACCACACTCGAAGAAGCCGTGGAGGCGTCCAGGGCTTCGACGATACGACGCAGCGAATACCAAGAATGAATGGTGAGAGACTGGAGGGGATGGGATGAATTGGCAAAACTCAGGATACAACCTTGGTGATGCCACCCTTGGAGCTTCGCAGGACCGGCCTGTCCTGCAGAGCTTTGTCTCGCTGTATCAGCGTGCCCGTCGTGCACGCATGGGCCTTGGTTCCAACAACCAAACACCCCCACACGCTTCCCTGGACGACGGCCAGGGAGGCCCAGATTCCACCCCCGTCAATTGATGCGGTGGTTCCCCGTGCCCAGCCCCCACACTTCTGGGCACATTCACTCAACCCAGTGAAACCTGTCCTCGTCGTGCGAATCCTTTAGGAGGGTCGCCGTAGGATGTGCGCCATGAACGAGCAACGTGTGGAAGTTGACTCGTCCACCTACCCGTTCCTCGCTCACGCCAAACCGCGTCCGGGGCAGCTCGAAATGATTCAGGACGGCATCTTGGCCCTTGCAAAAGGCGGTTTTCACCTCGCAGCTGCTCCAACCGGTATCGGGAAAACCGCCGCCTCACTGGCTGCGGCGCTCGAAGTCGCAGGTCGCTCCTCACAAAAGAAAACGGTCTTTTTTCTCACGTCTCGCCAAACTCAACATCGCATCGTGGTCGACACCGTTCGGCGCATCAACGAACGACGAAAGGGTTCGATGCCCGTCCGGTTGGTGGACATGGTGGGCCAAGCAGGCATGTGCGTCCAACCCTTTGCCAAAGAGTCCCCGCTGGTGTTCTCTCTGTTGTGCAGTCAAGCCAGAAAAACTCGTTCCTGCAAACCTTGGATCACATCCGCACCTGGATTGAAGGAACGCATCCTCGCCACGCCCCTGCACGTTGACGAACTCGTGGACATCAGCAGGACCCACACCGTTCACGGAGAACCTGCACAGACCTGTCCTTGGAAAGCAGCGCGCGAAGCCGTCAGCGACGCAGACGTCTTCGTCGGCGATTACAATCACCTGTTCGATGACGGCGTGCGTGAGTCCAGTCTCAAAGCCATGGATCTTTCCTTGGAGGACATCATCATCGTGGTGGATGAGGCGCACAACCTTCCCGATCGCATCCGTATGACGCTGGAAAAACGCCTGACGAGAACCATGATTCGGAACACCCAAATGGAGTTGGAAGAATACGCCGGTGTTTTGGCTGAGGCGATGAAAGCGCCCGGAGGGGATGTGTTTTCGTTTTCCCACGGTCTTGCTGCGTGGGCTTTTGACGTGGTCAAAGCCTCCAGAGGTGGATTTGATGCTCTGTTCAACGGGTACATGCGCAATCTATCGGGCCAGGACGAAGAGGCGGAAGTTGCCGTTGATGATGTTTTGAACGTGTTCCACCGTGCGTGCGATACGGTTGATGGAAAAGCCGGCCAGCAGCAATTGCAAGCTTCGTCGTCACCGCACCCCGAGGTCGACGTGGCCGTGCGCATTCATCAGCTCAGGGACGTTCTCCAAAGCGTCGATGTGGACATGGAAGCCGGCGATGATGGAAATCCGATGGAGCCAAACGCCCACAAAGTTGCTGAAATCCTTGACTGTTTGCTGAAATTTGGCTCAACGCCGGCCCTGACGATGATTTACGATACCAAAGGAAAAGACGGCCGAATCACGACGCATCTTCTCGACCCCGGTTTGGTCTCAAAACCCGTGTTTGAACAGTCGGCAGGAGCGCTTCTGATGTCGGGCACACTCTACCCGCCCAGCATGTACGCCAACATTCTGGCGTTGCCGCAAACACGAACCACGTCGGTGGCGTACGCGTCCCCCTTCGCTGCGATGCGACGCCCGGTTGTGGTGGCGAAGAACGTCACGACAAAGTACACCGAGCGAAGCCTTGCGAACACGCTCGCCCTTCGGGAGCATGTCCAGGCGCTCATCGATGCATCACCGGGGAACGTCGCAGTCTTCGCACCGTCGTACGCCATGCTGAACGAGGTGATTTTGGAAGGTCATTTCAGGGGCGCGCGGCTGATGGCCGAAAGCCGTGATTGGACCAAAGGCGACCTCGACCAAATCGTTGACACACTGCTTGAGGAAAAACGGAACGGGCGGAAGATCCTGTTGGCCGGTGTGTTTGGCGCTCGCCTTTCGGAAGGCGTGGACTACCACAGCGGCGCCCTTGACGCCGTGGCGTGCATCGGCATTCCAAACTCACCCCCGTCGGTGCTGTCAAAATCCCTCAAAACGTATGCAGAGGAACGCTTCGGTAGAAATCTTGCGTGGCGATACACCGTCTCGCAACCGGCGGTTAACGCAATTTTGCAGGCGATGGGACGACCGATTCGTTCCATCGGTGATCGTGCGCTGATCGTCCTTCTGGACCGACGGGTCACCGACCGCACGTACAGCGGTTGCTTTCCCAGCGACCTCCGCATGAACGATTCGAGCGACGCCGATTCGACGCGTCGATTTGCGCGTCGATTTTTCGCAAAGGTCCACCCCGACCGCACGGTGGACACGGACTGAACAACGTCCGAAGGTTCATTTGGGCTCGGCCGTTGCAACCTTCATGGATGACTGGAAGCCGTTGAACATTGAATCGGAGGAGGCGGCCCCCCAGCAGGGTCCAACGGCCAGCCTCGACGGCTTGCAAACCGATGCATCAACGCTTCAAGCCCACTTTGAGGCGTCCACGGACCACCTTGAGGAAGTGCGTATGCGACACACCGAAGTGCTGGTGACCGCCGGCATGCTTCCAGAAACAGGTCTCGCCGAACGCCATCCAGAGCGGGCCCTTGCATGGGTTGTTCAGAGCATCAACGGACGAATGGACCCCGACGGCCTCACCATACCGCTGCTCGGGACGCAGGAAGAGGCCGTCCAACTTCACGTCAAGGAAACCGAGGAGGCCACCGTGGTCAAATTGGACGTTCAGGACACGGAGGGACCCAACCTCGTTCGTGAACTGCCGCTCCCGGTCGGCGTTGCTGCCACCCTCTCGGCAGGCTTCAGCAACGGTCGACTCACGTTGCGATGGTGAACATCCATCAGCGCTGAGGAATCGACTGAATCTGCGCAATCTCTGCACTGATTCGGGTCAGTGCTTGGACCGCTACGTCTTGGTGCTGAGCGCCCATCTCTTCTCGGCTGTACCGAGCCATTTCGAACGTGTTGTCCAGCGCCGTCAAGGCGTCTTCGGAAACGCCCTGTAGCGCCTGACGGACTGCGAATTCAAATTCACGCACCGTCTCGAAGTC
>CEPJ01024346.1_pt1 | contig 16043 bp, 14 predicted proteins | sample 530561 | NCBI WGS metagenome assembly CEPJ01 (sample SAMEA2620404, study PRJEB7988) | marine metagenome | biome: marine biome (ENVO:00000447); feature: surface water layer (ENVO:00002042); material: "saline water (ENVO:00002010), including plankton (ENVO:xxxxxxxx)" | depth 5 m
GAAATGGAATCTATGCTAACGGTGGATTCTGAAATGCCCAAGGAACTTCACAGACCCTATGTGGATGAAATTAAATTGGTTTGTCCAGAGAGAGGGTGCTCTGGAGAAATGAAAAGAGAACCATATGTTATGGATTGCTGGTTTGACTCCGGCTGCGCACCTTTCGCACAATGGCACTACCCATTCGAGAATGAAGAGAAATTCGACTCATCCTTCCCGGTTGATTACATCTGCGAGGCGGTTGACCAAACTAGAGGGTGGTTCTACTCCCTACTGGCTGTTGGTACAACTGTCTTCGGAAAACCGACATACAAGAGATGTCTTTCCCTTGGCCATATCCTAGACAAGAATGGAAAGAAAATGAGCAAGTCAAGGGGGAACGTAGTGGACCCTTGGGATCACTTCAACCTGGAGGGGGCTGACGCGATAAGGTGGTACATGACGACTCAAAGCTCTCCTTGGCAGCCAACAAACTTCGATCCAAGTGGAGTTAGAGAGTCTTATGCCAGGATGTTTCTCACTCTTTGGAATATCTATAGATTCCATGCTGATTATGCTGCTTTGGACTCGTTCAATGGAAATATAGAATCTTCTGAGCCATCATCGAGGCCGTCTTTGGACAGATGGATACTTTCCCAAACCAGTGCGACTGCAGAAAGGGTTTCATTCCTGTTTGAACAATGGGACTTCCACAAGGCGGGAAGAGAAATAGAGCGATTCGTCGTTGACGATATCTCCAATTGGTACGTTCGGAGATCTAGGAGAAGGCTCTGGGACGAAGCCGAAAGTGATGACAAGGCGGCATGCCATCACACACTTCGGGAAGTACTCGGAGTAGCATGTAAACTCATGGCCCCAATCGCTCCATTCATGGCAGACAAAATCCATCGAGACCTTTTCCAAACCTCAGTCCACCTTGCTGATTGGCCTTGCGGATCTGATTTGTTAGACTCCAATCTGCCTCAGAGAGACCCAGAACTGGAGTTGAGGATGGAATTAGTCAGGAATCTCGCCGAGGCTGGCCGTAGAATCAGGGTCGAATCATCTCGAAGACAGCGCTTACCATGCAAGAGAGGATGGATCGTGGGAGGCATTAGCGTGGGCGACCTAACAGGAATACTATCTGAGGAATTGAACGTAGGATTGCTTGAGGAAGAGAACGATCTCGAAAGATTCCAGAAAGTACAACTGAAGCCGAACAGAAGAAACCTCGGTAGGAAATGCACAACGGATCTTCCAAGAGTCCTAGGGGAACTTGAAGCAGTCGACCCAGAGTCGTTCTTACTAGAAATCGAGGCTGGCATCGCATACTTGGGGGGATACCAAATAACCCTCGATGATGTAGAAATCCATCGCGTTGAGAAGGATGGATACGCCGCAGCGACAATTGAATCAGAACAGGGGAATGTGACCCTTGTACTCGATATGTCCCTTGACGATGACCTGTTGTCTAAGGGATTGGCCCGCGATATCATTCGCAGGGTTCAGGCAAAGCGAAAGGAAATGGACCTAAGGATAGAGGCGGAGATCTCGCTAGAGATCGCTTTGGGCCCTGATTCGCCCAAGCTCGCAGGGGGTGACTGGGACCACATTCTCTCTGAGACAAGGGCCACTTCGGGTAAGTTGACAGGAGATTTGAGCTCCTCTGAATCCACATTCGAGGTGGATGGAATAACAATCGGATTCACCGTGTCCTGATCACAGCATTGAATCGATACCCATCCTGCGTAGCAATATGGAGGGGGCACTATCCGGGGTCAAGGTACTTGACTTATCGAGGGTACTTGCAGGCCCATACGCCTCTCAGAACCTAGCGGATTTGGGGGCAGAGGTCCTGAAAATAGAGGCTCCATGGGGCGACGACACAAGATCATGGGGCCCCCCGTTCGCTAAAGACTTCGAAGGGAAGGACGTCGCAGCCTACTTTTTGTCCTGCAACAGAGGAAAGCAAATCATCAGGATGAACCTAAAAGAACAGAAGATGGAACTACAACATCTGATTTCACAAGCCGATGTAATAGTCGAAAACTTCCGCCCAGGCACGTTCGACAGACTAGCTCCGGATTTGCCCGGGGACAAGATTCTATGCTCGATATCTGGATATGGGGCGACAGGGCCGAGAAGCTCTGAGCCCGGCTACGATCTTTCCCTTCAAGCCAGATCGGGGATTATGTCTATCACAGGGGAAGATGGTAGGCCACCAGTAAAAGTCGGGGTAGCGTGGATCGATGTGATAACAGGGCTCCAAGCCACATCTGCCATAATCGCTGCTCTTTTTCACAGAGAGAGAACAGGATTAGGCCAACGCATCGACATCAGTTTATGGGATTGCGCGATTGCAGCCCTTGTCAATCAAGCGCAAAACCGAATTGCAACAGGCGAGGACCCGAGACCCATGGCGAGTGCACACCCTAACCTTGTACCATACCGGGCCTTCGAAGCCTCTGATGGGTGGTTCGTCATCGCTATAGGGAGCGACGAGCAATGGCAGCGTGCCTCAGGAGCACTAGGTTTGCCGGACAACAAGCAATGGGAAAAAAATGCGGATAGGGTTGAAGATAGATCCAATCTCGAATCTCTTCTGGCGGACATTTTCATCCGAGAGTCAAGAGATCATTGGGAACAAAAATTGTCTGGACTGCCCTTCGCAGCCGTCAACACAGTTGGTCAAGCGCTGGAAGATGAGCAGTCCATTGCTAGGGGGGCGATTTGGACCGTTGATGGTGTTGAGACTTTAGCAAACCCCCTCAGAGGGATGTCCTTGACACCTGCAAGGCCCAAATCGCATGTCAGAACAAGTTTCCAATTAGATTAACGTCGCTGTTCGACAATGGAATGTATATACATCGCCAGTGATCCTGTAAAGACATGTCCTTGAACTGGATCAAAGTGTGGAGATACATCCATCTTTCATTTGGTATGATATTAGTCGTTTACCATGCCAGAATCGCATATTATTACAACGGGCTTTTTGGCGTAGAAACGCTTTGGTCCGAGGAAATCGACAAATTGGTTTCTGTATACTTCATATTCCTCGTTATGTGGACTGGGTTGGCAAAGTGGCCAATATACCCGTATTACAAAAAGCGGCAAAACAAGAAGAAGAGACTTGCTAAATTGTCCAATCCAAACCCAACTGAATGAGGTCTAAACCCTTCCATGCCAACCTGAAGTATGGATCATATAGTCCGAATGTCACCTAGTTGCATGGGCCGACGCAATGCAATCGATCTTTTTGGCGAATGGGCAAGGAACGGAAGGGACGAGGGCATGGAAAAGGGCCATTTTGCAAGCGTCATGGAGATGTTTGGAATCGCTCGAACTAGGCTGCCATCGAAATTCTCCGCAATAGATGTCGGTTGCGGGAATGGATGGGCAGTGAGGCAACTCCAGAACATCGCTGGCTGCCAAGTTGCATCAGGAGTGGACGGTTCTTATGACATGATAGAAAAGGCCAGGAAAATCCACCCAGTTGGGGACTACAAACATGGACAACTTCCGACCTGGATCCCAGATCAACCGTATGACTTCGTCGTGAGTATGGAATTCATGTATTACCTTGAGGACCCCGGCTCTTTCATAGGCACCATTTACGATAAGTGGCTGACAGCGAATGGATGCCTAGCTTTCGGGATAGACCACTATCTTGAGAACACAGAGAGCTTATCATGGCCATCGTCACTGGGGCTCAAGTTAGCGACAAAGTCAGAGAAAGAGTGGAAAAGGGCAATGCACAGGTCGGGGTTTATTGACGTAGAGTCATTCAGGGTTCAGAGAAGGGAGGGCTGGGAAGGAACTCTGGTAATCGTTGGTACCAAGAATTAGATTACTTGATCTTGAAATGAGAGTCCAACAATTCGAAGTTCAATCCTGCTTCCTTTGTGACCTGGAACAATGAATTGTCCTTTGTATAGATCAGCAACTGGGCCTCATCTTCAGTGATCTGATAAGCGCAAATGGCCTTCATCTTGATCCTCGTTATTCCTCCTTCCGTGACCACTTTGATCCATTCTGACATATTCCCAGCGCAAAATGACCCGCCTTTAAGCACTCTGATAACCGATGGAATAAGGATCATTTCCTTTTATGGGTGTTGGACTTGGATTTCTTGAAATTTCTTCTTTGCCGCCTATCCCTCTTTTTGCCACTTTTTCTACCAGACGAACTATTCACTTTCGAAGATCCCTTTCTCCGGTCCATGTCATGAAACCTTTTCTTTTTCCGATTTTTTTCTCGATTATTTAGCTCGGGATTAATACCATTCCCAGATCCTATGAGTTCTGGCATTGGCTCTGTGATCTCGCATGATATTCCAACTTGCTTCTGTATTCTCTTGTAGTACCTTTGCTGTGATTTCTGTACCAATGACACCACAATTCCCGTCATCCCAGCTCTCGCCGTTCTCCCACTTCTGTGCTTGTACGCTTTGCCATTTTCCGGAGGATCATAATGCAACACGCAATTGACGCCTTGTATGTCAATTCCTCTTGAAGCAACATCGGTAGCGATCAGGGTTCGTACCTTCTGGGCGCTGAACTTTCTCATGGACCTGTCCCTCTGCTTTTGGTTCATGCCGCCATGGAGGACGGCCACTGAGGCACCCATCTCTGAAAGTTGCTTGCCAAGTTTATTTGATCCGGCACGAGTTTTGCAAAAGACAATGCTAGGACTACAGTTCTGAGTGACGTATTCTGACAGGGCCAACTTGTTGCTAGAATTGACCCTCCAGAATATGTGGTCCATTGAATCCATACTTACTTCCTCGGGCCCTATTTCTATGACCACTGGATTTCTCTGATATGACTCAACTAATTCCGCGACCTCATCATCCAGGGTAGCGCTGAACAAGATGGTCTGTCGATTCCGGCTGCATGCGTCTAGTATTTCACAAACAGGTTCCATAAATCCCATGTCTGCCATCCTGTCTGCCTCGTCCAGTACAACGATATCGACATTTTCCAAATACAGAGCCCGCTTTTCAACTAAATCTAGAAGCCTCCCAGGGCATGCCACAATAATCTCTGCGCCCTTCGCGAGCTTGCTTATCTGGCCCTTGTATGGTGTTCCGCCATAGATCGACATTATCCTGTGCCCCAATGACTTTGCGAGTGGGTCTAAAACGGCCCTGATCTGTTCTGCCAGTTCTCTAGTGGGGGTGAGGACCAATGATGTCGGCTTCTTCGGCTTAGCATCGGAACACCTCGATAGTAAAGGCAGCCCAAAAGCAAGCGTCTTTCCAGATCCTGTCGGCGCCCTGCAGCACACGTCTCTGCCCAAGAGAGAATCAGGTATCGACTCTCGTTGAACTTCGAAAGGTTCCACTATCCCCTCTCTTCGAAGTGCTTTGACCAAACGAGGTTCGACCCCTATGTCTGAAAATCGAACCAACTCATTCCTCATCCCGGCGCGCCCCCTTCTCGTATTTAGTATGCGACAGTCCTCAAGCGGCGTGGCACTTGAATGGTACTAGATCAATTTACAGCGGCGTATAGGTAGTAAAATCCACTGAGTATTATTCCCAAGGTGACGCAATTGTGAATGAATGCTGATTTCAGGGATTCAAGCCATTTTTTCCCAAGCCTGACGCCTAGGATCGCAGAGATTACCAGCACCAAGGAGATGCCTACCTCCCCGATGATTGCATCGGGTCGGAACATCAGGTAGACTGGGATCCTCGCGAGGTCAACACATAATGCCAGGATACTCGCAGTCGCAGCATACCCCATTTTCTCAGGCAGACGTCTTGAGAGAAACATGGCTCGAATCGCTCCTTGATGCCCGGACAGGCCTCCCATGAAACCTGATCCGAATCCCCCGATCCTGTCATTGGCCTCGGGAATCCTGTATCCAGTCCATGTCTCCGAGAGCGTCAGAACGGGGAGGATCACGAGGAAAACTCCCATCAAGCCCAACAATGGCCTTTGTGGGACCATACCCTGCAAGCTAGCACCCAATATCGAACCGGCCACGAGCCAAGTTCCATATCTCCTGAATGCTGAGAACTCGATGCTCTCCCACATGGAGATGGTTTTCGCCCCGTTGTGCGCGGCATGGACCAAGGCCACTACCGCAATAGCCTCGTGAGGCGGCATTATGAGGAGCACGAGGGGTGTGAGTATGGTAGACAGTCCAAACCCAGCCGGGACTGTCAATGCCGCTGCAATGAACGAAGACACAGCGATTAGAGCCATCAATTCAAGTGACAAAAAAACCCCTCCCTCACCTTCGGCCAGATGGATTTCATGCTTTGCTAAATATACTAAATATATTCGTTGGGCAATAGGGTCTCCACTGCAAACAAGGGATCAGGGTCGCTAGAGTCGTGATAAGCAATTACTGAGCCACCATCAGGAAGTATGCCCATGGAGGCGAAATCGAAACGAATGTCATTTCCAGCCCCACTTGTGGAGTCGAGATCCCCTAGGCCGAGGCTGGTCCATGTGTCCGGGAGCAGCGAATCCGAGTAACCTCTGACATGCCACGAGATATCGATGTCGGGACCATCTGAGGATTGATACCTGACATTGAGGACGAATAGGTCGTGGACACCGTTAGAGTGGAATTCCCATTCTTCCAATTCCGTAGCCTTGTCAGAGAGATCGTAGGTTTGGTTGATCCAATTACTGCCACCGTCTGTTGATGCCATGTGAGTCAGGGAGACACCCTCTGCTACAACACAGTGTAGCGTGCCACTTGAGTCAAAAGCGCAATATTGGGATGGCAGGGACTCGCCTTGTGACGTCACACCAGTCCACCAATTGAGTGAAGTGTCCAGGTAGGCATCGCTACCATCGATGAAATAATTTGGAAAGTAGAGCCCTCCAGATGGCACTGGAAACGCCCTCATTTCCTTGTGTGGCTTGGTGTAATCCCATTCCACACCAAGGGGTCCAGGGGAAAGGTCGACCTCGATGGCCTCCAAATTAGAATCCCGGTCTGGGAAACTGAAATAGTCATAATTCAATCCATCGGTCGATATCTGGCCACCCACATTTTGCACTTGATGCCAGAAGTTTGAGATGACTAAACTAGCATAAGGTCCATTTCCGTATAAGCCCCCATTTATCGGCCCTATCACCTCGACCTGCCAAGATCGATCGTAGAATGGTTCTGGAGTCCTGTTGAAACACCAACTCCACTCCTCATCATCTGAATCGTAGAAGAAAGCGTAGAACTGGTCAGCCCCAGATGTAGACGGATATGGAAACCATCCCATGGCGATTAAATCACCATTGGTCGCCTGTACAATACTGCCCTCCCCCAGCCCTTCTTGGCCCGGAATGGTGGGTTTGGGCTCCAAGCACCCAAATTGTGAGAAAACAGATGGTGTGTATTCCTGCCATGTCCTGCCTCTGTCATCCGACCAAGTTGGATATTCTCCCCCAAAATTTAGGATCCAACCCTCTTTTGTCATCGCCAAGTAGTGCTCACAGCAATTACCCCCCTCCTCATTGCCAAACACTGCCCAGTTGGACTCCCCCACCGTTTGATTTTCAAAGGCTATGCCTACCGAGAAATTTCGAACATCGTCTAGACCGTCAAGGGGAATCTGAACCATCCCTTGGCCCCATTCGACATTGGCTTCTGTCTGGTCAGATCCCTGTCCAATGCATCCAGACAAAACCATTCCGGATAGAATGAGGGCCACGCTCCACTTGCTCATCAACCATAGGATCACTGGGTATCATATGGAAATTTGGTTGCTCAAATAAAAAAATCAAATATGTTTGAGGTGGATTGATATCCTTGTTCGAACCCATGGAGCCATGAGGACAAGAGCCGCAGTGCTCGCTACGATGTTGATACTCATTTATTCGCCAATAGTATCAACAGCAGAAGAACATCAAGAGGGCATCATAATCACCGAAATCTACGTGTCCCCAAACAATGCTGATTATGGGGGAGTCGATTGGAATGGGGATGGAGAAATAGGCCGTTATTCAAATCAATTCATCGAGATATACAACTCCGGGGAATCCCCCATCGATATCGGGGGGTGGTGGATCGATGATGCCGTTTCCGATGGATCCCCATCCTGCTCAATAGGATTTGGGACAATCGTCCAACCAGGGGATTACGTCACTTTCTTTCGTGCTCAAACGGGCATAGAACTTGACTACTTCGAGGGCGATGTGGTGACCATCTCAGACAGCTCACGGTCTGTAGTTGACTCCGTGGGGTATTTTGGGCCTGAAACTTGGATGGACTCTGATTACGATATAGGAAATTCATCGTATGGGATACCATTCGGATTGAATACGGATGGAACCTGGTCTGAAGTAGAATCCGGCCCGACCCCTGGCGGTCCGAATGATGAGCCCTGGCAGGGCACCAACCATTTGCAAGGTTCATGCTACACTGTTCGTGATGACACCCATTCAGGGTCATATGTGCTGCAAGGAAGAATAGTCACAATGGAATCGCAGGATTCCATACTGGAACAAGGGAACATTCTGGTTTCGGACGGGCTCATCACAGCTTTATGGGAAAGCGCAGAATCTCCCCCCGAGGAAGCGATTGGAGCGCCAGTAATTCAGACAAGTGGGACCATCTACCCCGGTTTCATTGATCCCCACAACCACGCGAAGTACAATTTGATCCCCCTTTGGGATCATGGCACCGATGGATGGGACAACAGGTACCAGTGGCAATCGTACTCAGGATATTCTGATGCTAAGGATATTGGATGTTCTATCTCCGACCCAATGGCCATGCGATTCGCAGAATTGAGAGCTATTGCTGGTGGCAATACCGCCATTCAGGGAAGTGCAAATACAAACACAGACTCATTCGACTCGATTTTAACCAGAAACATCGAACTATACAATTTCAACAAAGACTCCATCCACACCAAAGTCACAGAACTTGAATCTGATTACTTGGGCAATCACATAAAGACTGGCAACTCGTCTGGTTCCTTGGACGCATGGTTCCTCCATCTCGCTGAAGGCACAGACGAGTCGAGCAGGGCCGAATTTGACATACTCGTCCAAAATGATCTCCTCGTTGGGGAAATCGTGATTGTGCATGGAACTGCCCTGACTCAACAGGAATTTTCATTGCTAGGCGAAGCGGGTGGGAGCTTAGCATGGTCACCTACATCGAATCTACTTCTGTACGGCCAGACAACCAACATAGCCTCAGCCAAGGAGGAGGGCGTAAACATCATGATTGGCCCAGACTGGGGCCCATCTGGATCGAAAAGTTCGATGCATGAACTGAAGACAGCAGACTGGTGGAATCGGAACGTCCTTGAAAATACATTCACAGATTTTGAGCTGGTTCAGGCTATCTCGACAAACATCGTCGATGCGATTGGTTGGTCAGACTACACTGGAAGGATCAAGGTCGGCTTGGCGGCAGATCTTGTAGTCCTCGACTCGTTCGAACAAGACCCATACAGAAATGTGATCCTCGCAACTGATCCAGACGTCAGACTCGTGACTGTGGGTGGGCTTCCAGTCTATGGCGATGTCGACATAATGAATGCGATGACGGATGAGCCCGAGATAATTCATGGAACTGGCTTTTCCAAGGCAGTTGACATAACCTATGAGGGAGTACCCGACGCAAATCGAAATTACTCCGAGATGATGGAATACCTTGGGGAATGCAATGAAGGAAAACCAGTCCCGTTGGAACACCTGTTCACAATGGGAGACGAGCGTTATTTCGACGTGTTGAATCGGTCGATTACTTTCCAGATGGGTAGGACGATCGACCTTTGGGGCGATTACTACGACATTACATTGGATTCCAATGGACATAGGGTCGGGGGTTCTGTCTCTATGGCAGGACCCTTGGATTCAAACTTCTCCAACCAAATCGTCCCAACAGAGGACCCCGATCAAGATTTTTCACTGCCTCAGATTTTCCAAACCTACGGCCCAATAGGGGCTACTGTGGCCCATCCTGTTCAAATCACTGATGGGATACATCTAGAGGAGTGTAGATCCGATGCTTCAATCCTCGGTGTTGAGGGCGTCCCAGAGGTTCCAGAGGGCAGACAGCTTGTTTGTGGTTCGATATACATCGGGACAACTCAAGGAAGTGGTTGTCTAGAAACCAGCTCTGGAGACTTCTGCCAATTCGAGATCTCCAGTGCCATTGCCATCCCCAGTCATTTCTGTTCTGAGAACATCCCTCCTGAAGGAGTAGTTTGCAGGGATGCTTGGGCTTTCCATGTTTCGCTACCTGAACCAACAGAACCCCCTGCTGCTGAGTCCTTGTCAGAGGACAACGGCATATCTGGGCCACTTTATTGGATAGCAGTGGTCGGCTTACTTGGTCTGATAATCAGCTCTGCGACGGTCGTTATCACCAGTTGGAACAAAAGGACCTAGGACTCATAATAATCCCATGTCGTACCGTCGGGCGTGTCCTGAATGGTTACTCCCAACCCAGACAATTGATCCCTGATGTTATCGGCCTCTGCCCAGTTCTTGGCCGATCTGGCTCTATCCCTTTTTTCGATCAATGCCTGTACTTCGTCCACAATGCTGGCGATTTTCGAATCCTTCTCAGCCATCTTATACGCAAAGAAGTCCGAATCAGGTAAAATTCCCAGCACACTCCCTGCAAACTCCGACAGCCATCCTACACAAGATTTTGAGAGTCCTGCATCGCCGGTCGCATTCGCGCGATTGAGTAAACGAACTACGGATTGAGTTTCCGCGATGGCAACTCTAGTATTCAGATCGTCATTCATACCTGATACCAATTTTTTCTCTGCCTCAGTCAAAAAATCGTTTGCCTTCCAAGCTGATGCCGTCTCTAGCCCACCAGCCTCCATGATTGAGTCAATTAATCTGGCGTGATTTTTTCGGGCGTCATCCAAGAGGACCTGATTGAAATCAATAGGCTGTCTGTATGGGGCGTTGATCAAAGCATACCTCAATACCAACGCCCCCACTGCATCAATTGCTTCTGTTATAGTCCAGAAATTGCCCAGCGACTTCGACATCTTCTCGCCGTCAATGTTTATCATTCCATTGTGCATCCAATGCCGTGCAAATGGCTTGATTCCATGGCAACACTCTGACTGGAATATCTCTGCCTCGTGATGCGGAAACATGAGGTCTGATCCCCCTCCATGAATGTCAACTTGCTCCCCAAAATGGTCGAATACCATCGCTGAGCATTCTATGTGCCAACCTGGCCTTCCAGTTCCAAAGGGACTTTCCCATGAGGGTTCGCCCTCCTTAGCGAATTTCCAGAGGGCAAAATCTCTGTGATCTCTCTTCCCGAGCCCGGTCTTGTCGACTCGTCCCCCAGCGCCCGAGCGGACCATCTGGAGTGTCTGCCCCGTTAACGTCCCGTATTTTTCTGGGGCGGTATCTATCTCGAAATAAATCCCATCATCGGCAACATATGCATGGCCTTTATCCACCAATTTCTCAATCATCCGGATTATGCTTTCGATGCTCTCAGTAACTCGAGGGTAAGCATCGGCTCTCCGAACGTTCAACGCATTCATGGAGTCAAGATAGCTATCTATGTGTCTGTTTGAGATTTCTGTGAAGTCAACTCCTTCTTCTTTCGCTGCATCAATAATCGTATCTGATATGTCAGTGAAATTTGTAACATACCTCGTATCAATCTGATTAAAATTCAGCCACCTAACTAGCGTGTCAAACGCGATGGCTTGGCGAGCATGACCTATGTGGCTAGGAGAATATGGTGTAATCCCGCATGCGTATATTGTGACCTTATCACCAGAGTGAGAGATCTCTCTTTTTCGCCGTGAAGCAGTGTCATAAAGCCTCAAAGTCACATCACTCGCCTCTGGACACCGGTCAAGAACCCCTCGCTGCTCTAACTAGTGCTGAGTACATTTCAAACTGATTTATCCTCTCTGGATGCCATTGAACCCCGTGGAAAAACCTGTGGGATGGTTTCTCAACTGCCTCGATCAAACCATCATGCGAAGCCCTGCCAGTGACGACCAAACTACCTGCATGTTCGACCCCCTGATGATGAGTTGAATTCACCGAAACTTCGCCCCCCAATTCCGAGTGAACAAGAGTCCCCGGGACCAATTCAACATAATGGTCAGAAACTCCACCATTCCAGGAGCCATGTGATTCGTGGCCACTGGTGCTGGGCAAATGTTGATGCATGCGGCCTCCCTCAACAACACACATCATTTGCATACCCCTGCAGATCCCAAGGATTGGCAAATTCGTTTCTATTGCTGCCTCAATCAGCAGTTTCTCTCTTTGGTCCTGCAGAGGGTAGGTATCTAGCGTATTTGGGTCAAGCTCGGCACCGTACATTGATGGGTCAATGTCAGGGCCCCCTGATATCACCAAACCGTCCAGTGCGTGAATAACATCTGGCATCCTATCATCGGGGGGAAGAATCACTGGTATGCCTCCGGATTGAACGATTGCAATTGCATAGGTTGCTGGCACTACTGTGGCGTTCATATCCCAAGGCCCCCACTTCGTGACCCTAGTTGGGGCGGTGACCCCAATTATTGGTCGAACCATACGTTCCCCTAGAGGCCAGCGCCAATGAATTAATCCCTCGTGATTTAGGTAGAGCTGGAGGCGTTCACAAGCGCAGAGATCAGATCTTTCTGCCCCAAAGCCTCAGGGTGCCATTGAACGGAAATGAAGAAGTCGGATTCACCATCCTCCAATCCCTCGATCAACCCGTCCTCTGATCTAGCGTTGATTGTCAGCGTCCCAGGGTCCGAGACTCCTTGGTGATGCGCTGAATTCACAATGCAATGACCATCCAAAATCGAAGCTAATGAGGTTCCACCCATCACTTCAACCACATGCTTTGACCAATTTCCGCCCCATGCCCCGTGGGACTCAAACGGGGATGTAGTCGGAAGATGTTGATACAAACTTCCTCCATGGGCGACAGCGATCAGTTGATGTCCCCTGCATATTCCGAGGACAGGAATGTTTCTCCTCTTGGCTTCTTTTATGAGTGCAATTTCCCAATGGTCTTGAGAAAGTCGCGTATCAGTAGTCTCTGGAGCAGCCTCTTGGCTGTAATTCGATGGGTCGACATCCCTCCCTCCAGCAATTATCAACCCATCCAGGGCGTCCAAGACAGAGTACGGGTCACTCCCTTCTGATAGGATCAGTGGCGTCCCACCACATTCCTCAATGATAGATGGATAATTCCACGGAAGCATCACTACGTCCCGATCTTCGGACTCATAGTCTCTCTTGTTGACAGAGGAAGTTATGCCTATCCTCGGTTTCATCAGTTACCCTCGCGACTCAATCTTGCATGCCTGAACGATTTGATGCCCGCGAATAAGAATGCTATTCCTAATGTGGTAAGCAATATGTGCGAGATGAGAACAAGTCCGGACATGTCACTGAAGCCCATTGCTAACCTGGACCCACCCGCCAACGCCATCAAAAGTGCCACTACCATGGAAGCATGCATGAAGTGGTGTCTGTTTGTTGGGCTGTAATCGGACAATACGCCCAAGATAAGTAAAGGAGCACCCATGAATGATGGGATCAAGGCCGTAATCGATGGCGGGTCAGACGTTTGGGTGAAGTAAGAGAATACCCCCCAGACAATTAGAACGCCCCCAAAAGCTTTCGATAGGTTTGGGATGGTCATCCCCCATTGTTTGAAATCATCGGTCATGATACCAACGCAGAGGCCACGATTTATCAGGCTCTCTGTTTATGAGGTAATCGGATTTAGGGAGGACAAACAATAACAGGAGCAAAATGATCGAGATTACGCTAGATTCAGATTCTATGCGGATAATTTGTCTGCTCGTTTCTCGTCTTCCACAATCTTCTCCCAGAGTACCTCTGCGAGATCTTTGACATCCATCTCGCACCCTATTGAATCAAGCCCGTCCTTGACCATGACAGAGCAGAATGGGCAACCAATGGCGACTGTGTCAGCCCCTGTTTTGGCTAACTCTTTGGCGCGTATGACGTTCACACGCTTGTCGGCATCCTCCTCCATCCACATCTGAGCGCCCCCAGCACCACAGCAGAATGAGTCGGTTCCATGCCTCTCAGGCTCCACATCAACGCCACCGATGACTGAGCGAGGCGCTTGTGTCTCTCCTCCTATTCTTCCAAGGTAGCATGGGTCATGGAAGGTTATGCTGTCTTCCCGTTCCTCTATCCTGGGCAACTTGCCTTCATCTTGCAACTTGGCGAGAATTTGGGAATGGTGGAGTACCTCGAGTTGGTCGGCTCCATAGTCTGGGTATTCTTTACCCAGTGTGTGAAAACAATGTGGGCATGAGGCAACGATTCTTTTGACCCCCAACTCCTGGAAGGTTGACACATTAGATTCAGCAAGCATTTGGAATAGATATTCATTTCCAGCCCTCCTCGCGGGGTCTCCGGAGCAACCTTCTTGCATACCTAGTATGCCAACATCTAGGCCAGCTTCCTTCAACAGGGATATGGTGGCACGGGCAACTTTTTGATTGCGCTCATCGAAACTTGCCGCACATCCCACGAAATAGATGTACTCTGCTGGCTGCCCAATTTTTATGTCTAGGCCTTTTGCCCAATCGCCCCTTTCGTGTGCCCCAAATCCATATGGGTTTGAGCCAGATTCCAGATTCCCCATTGCCACATTGAGTTGTTCAGGATACTCCATGGTCTCCATCATTGCATTTCGTCTAAGGTCAGTCAATTTCGGCACGTGTTCTATGTAAAGTGGGCATGCATCCACGCAGGCGTGACAGGTTGTGCATGCCCATACTGCATCTGCGGTCAACCGCTGCATCATTGTCTCATCTGGCTTGTCCCCCGTGAGTAATATCGGGGCATGATCGTTCGCAAATGACCTCACGTCGTGAACAATTTGCATCGGGTTGAGCGTCTTCCCTGATTCGTATGCTGGACAGACGTCTTGGCACCTAGCACAAGATGTACACGCCCAACCGTCGATCAGCTGCCTCCAACTATATTGGTCGTAGGTAGTCACTCCGAATGTATCTATATCCAAGTCCTCTAGTGGCACAGCGAGACCGTTTTCACCAATGGCTAATGGGCGCATCTTCGCCATCGGGGTCCGATCAAAGAAGAATACATTGGGGAGGGCCATCACGAGGTGCATGTGTTTTGACAGCGGAATTAAAATCAGAAAACTGCAGATTGCGACCATGTGCATCCAATATGAAGCAATGATTACGTTTTGAGACAATCCCATTCCGGAGACTAGGTACCCAAGTGGCTCCCACAGCTTGGATGGCCCTTCTCCAGATTCAATGATGAACGAGGTGGAGGTGATCGTCAAGATTAGTAGAAGTATGAAGTTGCCCTCCAATTGGGACTTGCCTTTCAGTTTCTCTGGAGTAAACACGACTCTTCTGGCTAGGGCGGCAACACAACCCACGAGCGCCGAAGCATATCCCAACTCCACCATCCCATTCCAAGGTCCGACCAATGCACCAGGCAGTAGTTCGCCTGAGAACCAATTGGCAGTTGCAAGATCCAACATGTCGCTTGAAAGCATCAAGAAGCCCCAGAACATCAGGACGTGCAGAATTCCGACGACTCTCTCTTCAAGCACTCTTTTCTGCCCAAGCCACCCTGTTGCTACCTCCATAACTCTGCTTGCCCAGGCATCTGTTCTATGATCCGGACCGCCGATGAGGACTAATCGTATTGCCTTTTGAACTTGGTAAACAAAAAAACTCACAGAAGCCCCACCAAGCAATAGCAAGAACACCCATCCGGGCACACCAAAATAATCGATTAGAAGGGGGTGCTCGATTCAAACCACGTCCTGGGGGTGGGTCCCGCTGACCCCACTTGGTAGGTGCGAGCCCTTGAATGATGCTATGCCACGCGAAGCCACTATGCCACATGACCGATCTCGATATACATGGTCAGCGCATACGCCCCGGGCAAAGCTATCCTTTTCGGGGAGCATGCAGTGGTCTACGGCCATCCTGCGGTGGCGGTGGCCATAAGTAAGGGAGTTCAGATATCCTTGTCTGAGTCTGACTCGTGGACTGTCGAAAATCGACCGTTGTCCCCAAGTCGTCATCCGCACCTCAATTGGCTAGTCGAGAGAAATAACTTGAC
>CEPJ01045985.1_pt1 | contig 16006 bp, 12 predicted proteins | sample 530561 | NCBI WGS metagenome assembly CEPJ01 (sample SAMEA2620404, study PRJEB7988) | marine metagenome | biome: marine biome (ENVO:00000447); feature: surface water layer (ENVO:00002042); material: "saline water (ENVO:00002010), including plankton (ENVO:xxxxxxxx)" | depth 5 m
TGCAAGATATATGCACTCTGATATTGATACAGTCGAGAGAGTAGAGATTATTCGTGATTTAAGATTAGGAAAGTTTGATGTACTAGTTGGGATTAATCTATTAAGAGAAGGGCTTGATATTCCAGAAGTGAGTTTGGTTGCTGTTCTTGATGCTGACAAAGAGGGCTTTTTAAGGTCTGATACAACATTGATTCAAACAATTGGAAGAGCTGCTAGAAATCTTAGAGGAAAAGCGATCTTGTATGCTGATAAAGTTACAGGCTCTATGCAAAGAGCTATTGAAGAGACGGACAGAAGAAGATCTATTCAAGAAAAATTTAATGATCAAAATAATATAACTCCAAAATCTATTTCTACAAAAGTGAAAGATATTATGGAAGGCGCAAGAGTCATTAAGGGCAATATCAAAAAGAAAAAAGAAGATATTGATAAGATTGTAGATTTTAAAATTAAAGACGATACAGTCGAAAACTTAACAGAAACATTACAAAAATTAGAAGATGAAATGTTTGTCTTTGCAAAGAAAATGGAATTTGAAAAGGCTGCAGTATGCAGAGATAAAATTAATTCTCTTAAAAGAAAATTAATTGATCTTTAGGTGCGATGCAGCTATGTGCGCTTAATAATTGATAATAACTTTTAACTCTATCAACATAATCAATAGCTTGTTGGCCTCTTGAATAGGACTCTCTATCTACTAAGTTTAGCTCAGAACCTTTAATCACTTTGAGTTTCTCTCTAATTTCAGGCCATGTAACAGTTTGCACATCTGAATTAATTTGATTAGCTATTTTATTTATATTTGTGGGTCCAAGATTATAACTTGCAAGAACAGTTGATAATTGATCTGCATCTGTTTCACCAACAATATTTTTATCTTTTAACATAGCAAAATATTTAGCGCCACCTTTAATATTTTGTTCAGGATTTAGTCTTTTTTCGACTCCCACTAGAGCTGCTGTTTCAAGAGTTACCATCATCATTCCTCTAACGCCCATATTAGATTGTGCTCTAGGATCCCATTGTGATTCTTGAAAAGATATTGCAGCAAGAAGATTTTTTTCTATACCAGTTTCTTGTGCAGCCTCTTCAAACATTATGTCGAATTCAGGATATCTATTTAAAAAAAGATCTTTGAACTTATTTTTTTCAAAATTGTTTAGTGGAGATTCTTCATAAGCTTGTTCCAAGAGTTCATCGCAGCTTATTTGCATGGATTGTTTTTCACAACCTATCAATATTATTAATATTGAAGTAAATAAAAAAAATTTAAAGATATTCCCCATTTTTAATTATTTAATTAATAAAAACTTTATAATTGTTATATACAATATTTCAGACTTATAGAAGTGTCAAAGACTAAAAGCTTTATATTTCAAGGTAAACCAAGTTTTTCAAGCTCAAAGCTTGAACAATTAACTAAAAAATTCACCGAACTAAATTCATTTGAAACAAACATTGAATCTCATGAAATATATTTTGTTGAGGTAAAAAATGGTGAGTCCGAATTAGAAAATCTTAAAGATATACTATCAGCACAAAATTTAACTGATACATTTAATTTTTACATTGGGCCAAGATTGGGAACAATTTCACCATGGGCTAGTAAAACAGAAGATATTTTAAAAAATGTAGGATTGAACAAGATAGAAAGAGTTGAAAAATTAAATGGCTTTATTATCGAGTCAGGTAAAAATCTCAAAGAGCTAAATCTTTCAATGTTTTACGATCGCATGACTCAATCAATTTATAAAAACGTTGATGATTTTAAGAACTTATTCAAATCTGATAACCCAAGATCTTTGCAACATATTGAGATAATTGAAAAGGGTATTGAGGAATTAGTGAGTGCAAATAAGTCTTATGGTTTTGCTATGAGTAATGATGAAATCGAGTATCTTTATAACTTTTATACTAATGAAAAAAGAAATCCAACTGATGCAGAGCTTATGATGTTTGCACAGGCTAACTCTGAGCACTGTAGACATAAAATATTTAATGCTAAGTGGAATGTTGATGGAGAAAAGAAAAATAATACATTATTTGATCTTATTAAAGAAACAAGTAAATCTTCTCCTAACGGAATAATTTCTGCTTATAAAGATAATGCAGCAATTATTGAGGGCGAGTCTGTAGAGCGGTTGCATCTCGATAAAAATAATAACTATAGTTTTGTTGAAGACAAGCTCAATTCAACGATAAAAGTAGAAACTCATAATCACCCCACAGCGATTTCACCATATCCAGGAGCATCAACAGGTTCTGGAGGCGAAATTAGAGATGAAGGTGCAACTGGCAGAGGAGCAAAACCTAAAGTTGGTCTTGTTGGATTTAATGTTTCAAATCTTCGAATACCCAATCTCGAAAGAAGTTGGGAAAAAGAAGAACATAAGCCATCAAGAATAGCATCTCCATTGGATATAATGATTGAGGCTCCTATTGGTGCAGCGGCATTTAATAATGAATTTGGGAGACCCTCGACACTTGGTTATTTCAGATGTTTTGAAACTGATTTTGTAGAAAATAAAGCATTTGGATATCACAAGCCAATAATGCTAGCAGGTGGAATTGGAGAAGTAAGAGATTCAAATAACTTTAAATTACAAATTGAAAGCGATTATCTGGTTGTAGTACTAGGAGGGCCTTCAATGTTGATTGGTCTTGGAGGTGGGGCTGCTTCATCAGTATCCTCAGGTGAAAGCGATGAAGACTTAGATTTTGCATCAGTTCAAAGAGATAACGCTGAAATGGAAAGAAGATGCCAAGAAGTTATAAATAGATGCTCATCGCAAGAAAATAGTTTTATTGAATTTATTCATGATGTTGGAGCAGGTGGTTTATCAAACGCTATTCCAGAACTTGCAAAGGACTCAGATTTAGGAGTATTTATTGAGCTTTCAAAAATACCTATTGCAGACAAATCAATGTCTCCAATGGAAATTTGGTCAAATGAGTCCCAAGAAAGATACGTTCTAGCAATTCATAAAGATAATAAAGATGCATTCGAAAATATTTGTAGAAGAGAAAGATGTGAATATGCAATTGTTGGTGTTACAACTGAGGAAAAATCAGTAAAGCTATTTGATGAAGGCAATAATAATTATCCTGTAGATGTTCCGCTTTCAATGCTTTTTGGTGAGTTGCCAATAACCGAGATGCATATATCAAACAGTCCTGATGAGTTACCAGCTGAGGATGATTGCGAATCTTTTAATCTTAGAGATGCAATTGTTAAAACTTTGCAACATCCAACAGTTTCATCTAAATCTTTTTTAATAACTATTGGTGATAGAACTGTAGGAGGAATGGTTGCCAGAGACCAATTTATAGGTCCTTTCCAGGTTCCGGTTTCAGATTATTCTATGTGTTTAAGATCTTTCACTTCCCTCAAAGGTGAAGTTATGGCTATTGGTGAAAAATCAACCTTGGCTGTGACGAATCCTGAAGCTTCCTTGCGAATGGCAATGGGTGAAGCTTTAACTAATATGGCTGGCGTAGTAATTAAAGGACTTGATCATGTTCAGGTATCTGCTAACTGGATGGCAGCCTCTGGAGACCCCAAACAAGATTTTGCATTGAGGAATGGGGTAGAGGCACTTTCTAAAATTAGTGTTGATCTTGATGTATCGATCCCAGTCGGAAAAGATTCTTTATCAATGAAAACTAAGTGGAATGAAGAAAAGAATGAATATGAAGTAACAAGCCCTTTATCAGGAATTATTTCGGCAATGGCGCCTGTGGAGGATATATCTCATTCTGTTACACCGGAATTAAATGTTGATGAAGACTCAGTCATCTTGGTGATTAAAATAAATCAAAAGAATAGACTAGCAGGATCAATATTTTCAGAAGTTACAGAATCCAAATATACTGAAACTCCTGATATTGATGATGTAAAACTATTCAAATCACTTTTTAACCACATTCAAAAACTAATAAAAGATAGTAAGATTTTAGCAATGCATGATATCTCTGATGGCGGTCTGGTTACAGCATTAGCAGAAATGTGTTTTACAAAGAAAGTTGGCATGAGTATTCAAGTAGATGATATTGATAATTTAAATAAGACTTTATTTTCGGAAGAAATTGGATTTGTGATACAAGTTAAGTCTGATGACCTAGATATGGTTAAAAGTTCTCTAAATACGATAAATATATATGTCGAAGAAGTTGCAACTATTGTTGAAGAAAGCTTTTCAATCTTATGTAAGGAAAAAGAAGTATTCAGCGAATCAATAACTGTTTTAGAGAAATATTGGAGAGAAACTTCACATGCTATTCAAAGCATTAGAGATAACAAAAAAATTGCAGATTCAGAATTAAATTTATTAGACAACAAAAATTATCATGGATTAAATTCAAATGTTTCATTTGATGAAAATCAAATCAAAAATCTATTAATTAAAGGTACAAAACCAAAAGTAGCAATTTTAAGAGAGCAGGGCGTTAATGGTCAGAATGAAATGGCAGCAGCTTTTACAATTGCTGGATTTGAAGCATTTGATGTGCACATGCAAGATTTACTTGATGGAAATATAGATTTAAAGCAATTTCAAGGTATGGCTGTTTGTGGAGGCTTTTCTTATGGAGATGTTTTAGGTGCTGGTGGAGGCTGGTCTAAAACGATTCTTTACAATAACAATGTTAAAGATCAATTCCAGCAATTTTTTGAAAATGAAGCTACTTTCACTCTTGGTGTATGTAATGGTTGTCAAATGCTGTCAAATTTAAAAGATATTATTCCCGAAGCGGATTATTGGCCAAGCTTTGAAAGAAACTTCTCAGACCAGTTTGAAGCTAGATTAGTTCAGGTTAAGGTTGAAAACACTAACTCAGTTTTGCTTCGCAATATGAACGGTTGGACAGTTCCAGTTGCATCAGCCCACGGTGAGGGACGAGCAAACTTTCAGATGAATAATTTAGAAGAGCTGAAAAAACAAAATCAAATCGCAATGAGATTCGTTGACTCAAGCGCAGAACATACTGAGGTTTATCCAATAAACCCAAATGGTTCACCAGAAGGAATAACCGGTATTACTGCAGCAAGTGGCAGAGTCACTATAATGATGCCACATCCTGAGAGGGTATTTAGAAAGTATCAAATGAGCTGGCATCAGAAAGATTGGCCTGAGTATTCACCTTGGATGCAAATCTTCGTTAATGCTAAAGAATATAGCGACGAAAATTAATTACCAAAGTTTTATGTCTTCTTCTCTAAAAATAAACTTATCTATTTCTTTATCTTCGATATAGTATTCCAGAGTCTTTTTTACTGTTGGAAACGCTATTTCATCCCAGAGAATTTCATCTATTTGGAATAATTTAACCTCTGAACTTTCAACTGTTGGACCAAAGTTTTCATCCAATAAATCAGCTAAATAAAACATATGGACTTGATTTATATGAGGGAGACTAAACATTGTATAGGGCATTACGATTTCAGCTTTTGAGCCAGTTTCTTCAAAGGTTTCTCTTATGGCTCCCTCTTGAAGAGTTTCAGCATTTTCCATAAAACCTGCAGGCAGTGTCCATAAACCTTTTCTAGGGTTGATATTTCTTTTTGCCATAAGAATACTCTCATTTCTCATACAAAGGGCACCTACAACAACATTAGGATTGGTATAAAAGATACTATTGCAATCTTTACAACAATATCTTTTCATATTGTCATCCTTTGGAATTTTGAATTCCAATTTGTCACTTCCGCAATTTGAACAATATTTCAATTTTATTCCTTATACTTAAGAATATAGAATCGTAAGAAGTTACACTAATCTATATGTTAGACAGCATAAAGCAAAAACTAAAACAAATAAATCCAATAGATAGCACAATCTATAAAAAAGCAGGAGTATTAATCCTGCTTTTACATGAAAATGATAAGGAAGACATGAGGATCTTATTTACAAAAAGGTCCGCAAATTTATCAACTCATTCTGGTGAGGTCAGTTTTCCAGGGGGCAAATGGGAAGAACAAGATGAAAGTTTATTTGATACAGCAGTGCGAGAATCTTATGAAGAAATTGGCCTTAAACAAAATAATATGATCAAACTGGGGTCGTTAAATTTTTTACTTTCAAGGCATAAAGTAGAAGTTAATCCTTTTGTTGGTTACCTTGAAACTAAACAGGTTTTTGAGGGTAATTATGAAATAGATACGATTTTTACTGTTCCAATAAGTTTTTTAACTAATCCTGAAAACATAAGTTATAAAGAATTTAATAGAAAGGATTTGAAAGTATCTATTCCAAGTTGGGTTTATAATGGGAACCACATATGGGGTCTTACAGCAATGATTACTGCAGATTTTCTTAATATTTGTTTTAATGCCTCAATAAATACTGATTTAGATTTGATAAGAGCATACGATGATTATTAATTTAGGAGACAAAAAGCTTAAAACAGCTGACGATAATTTTTGGATTGCGCCTAATGCTAGCGTAATTGGCGACGTTGTCTTAGAGCGTGATGCAAGTATTTGGTTTAATGCAATTTTGAGGGCTGATAATGAACCTATTACTATAGGTGAAGGCTCAAATGTTCAAGATGGAGCTATCATCCATACAGATCCTGGCTATGCGTGTAACATCGGAAAAAAAGTAACAGTTGGTCATATGGCAATGTTACATGGTTGCTCCATTGGAGATGGAAGTCTGATTGGAATTGGTTCGGTTGTTCTTAATGGCGCTAAAATTGGTAAGAATTGTATTATTGGCTCAAAAGCCTTAGTGACTGAGGGAATGGATGTACCTGATGGTTCTATGGTGCTTGGTATTCCTGGAAAAATCAAAAAAACTCTTACCGAAGAAGAGCAAAGTGTTGTTCCACTCGGTGCAGACCACTACATTGATAATTATAAAAAATATAAACAGTTGGCTAAGCATCATGAAAACTAATGAAATCAGACAATCTTTTTTAGATTTCTTCGAATCTAAAAATCATCAGATTGTTTCATCAAGCGCATTAGTCCCAAACAATGATGAAACTTTATTGTTTACGAATGCTGGTATGGTTCAGTTCAAAGATGTTTTTCTTGGAACTGATAAAAAAAGTTATAAGCGAGCATCAACGTCACAAAGATGCATTAGAGCTGGCGGAAAACATAATGATTTAGAGAATGTCGGTTATACACTTCGTCATCATACTTTTTTTGAGATGCTAGGTAATTTTAGTTTTGGTGATTATTTTAAAGAGGAGGCCATTGAATTTGCTTGGGAGTTTTTAACTGAAGTTTTAAAACTTGATAAAGACAAATTATGGATCACAGTTTACAAAGACGATGACGAAGCAGAAGAAATTTGGAAAAATAAAATCGGTATAGATCCTAAAAGAATTGCCAGACTTGGTGATGAGGATAATTTCTGGTCAATGGGTGACACCGGACCATGCGGACCTTGCTCTGAAATTTTTTATGATCATGGTGATCATATTGAAGGAACACCACCAGGAGCCGATGGTGATGAAGGAGATAGATTTATTGAAATATGGAATCTTGTCTTTATGCAATTCAATAGAGACGAGAGTGGTGATATGGAGCCTCTTCCTAAGCCTTCAGTAGATACAGGAATGGGTCTTGAAAGAATTGCTGCAGTGATGCAAGGCGTTAATTCAAATTATGAAACAGATATTTTTAAAGATTTAATCATTGCTTCAGAAAAAATACTCGGTGATAAGGGCAGCACTTCTCATAAAGTTATCGCTGACCATATAAGATCAAGTGTATTTTTAATTTCAGATGGTGTAATTCCTGAAAAAGAAGGAAGAGGATATGTCTTAAGAAGAATAATGCGAAGAGGCATCAGGCATGGATATAAAATAGGTGCTACAAAGCCTTTTTTGCACTTATTGGTCAAAGATCTTATTAGTCTAATGAAACAGGCATACCCTGAACTTGAGGATAACTATGAAAATATAGTTAAGACTATTAAAAACGAAGAGACAAAATTTTTTGAAACCTTACAAAATGGCATTGAGATTTTAGAGGAGACCATCTCAACAATGCAGGACAATACTATTTCAGGCGAGATTGTATTCAAATTGCATGATACATATGGATTTCCTTTTGATTTAACTGCTGATATTGCTCGAGAAAAGCAATTATTAATTGACGAAGATGGCTTTAATAAATGTATGAAACAACAAAAAGAATCTTCAAAGTCATCAAGTCATTTCGTTTCATCTCTTCCTGCTGCATCTGGTGTTCAAGAGACCAAATTCTTAGGTTACGACCAGCTCCAGTCTGAGTCTGAAATTCTTGTAATGTGGGACGGCCAAGAGAGGGTTGAGAATGCTCTTAAAGGACAAGAAATATTCTTAGCATGCAATCAAACACCATTTTATGCAGAATCTGGTGGTCAAATCGGAGATAAAGGAAAGTTTGCATCTGACAATGCTACTGGTAATATTTTAGATTGTAGAAAACAAGGTAAGGTATTTATTCACAAAGCTATCGTAGAAAGTGGAGAAATTAAAAAAGGTGATTTAATTGAAATGAGCGTAGAAAAAGAAAAAAGAATAGCTATAGCAATTCATCACTCAAGTACACATTTGTTACATGCTGCCTTGCGAGAAGTTTTGGGCGATCATGTTCAACAAAAAGGGTCTTTAGTAGATGAAACTAAGTTACGTTTTGATTTTTCTCATGATAAGCCTTTAACTCAGGACGAAATTGCAACAATAGAAAGAATTGTTAACAAAGAGGCCCTCAATAATCTTGAAGTAAAAACTGAATTGATGAAGCTCGATGATGCAATGAAATCAGGGGCGATGGCACTCTTTGGTGAAAAATATGACGATGATGTAAGAGTGCTTACAATGGGAGAGAACTCTTATTCAGTTGAGTTGTGTGGAGGTACTCATGTAACTAGAACTGGCGATATAGGATTCTTTACTATCACATCCCAATCCAGTGTAGCTTCCGGTATAAGAAGAGTTGAAGCTATCGCTGGTATGCAGGCTTTAAACTATATTAAAAAATTAAAAGAAGTTAATTCCTCAATTCAAAACCTTTTAAATGTTTCCTCAGATGATATCCATGACAAAGTAAAATCATTAATCGATGAAAATAAGGCTTTAAAAAGCAAAGGAACCAAAAGCACAAAAAGAGAAATAGTTTTTTCAGAAAGCTTTGAAATCAATGATTGGAAATTGATTATTCAACAAGTGCAATTAGATGACAACAAAGATTTAAGATTCCTAGCCGACGAGCAAAAAAATACAAATGAAAGAGTATGTTTTGTTATTTTTTCAGAACAGAATAACAAGATTGCGTTTGTTTGCGGAGTTACTAAAAATCTTACAGATACTTTATCTGCAAAAGATATCGTCTCTGTTATATCTGAAAAAATTGGTGGAAAGGGAGGAGGTAGGCCTGACTTTGCACAAGGAGCAGGCGAGTCTAAAAATATTAAAGATTTCGTGACATCTATACAAGATACAGTAAAATCCCTCGCTAAATAGAAAAATACTATGTCAAAAATTATTGTTCAAAAATTTGGAGGCACTTCTGTTGGTTCAGTTGAAAGAATTGATGCAGTTGCCGAGATCATCAAAAATGCCTCAAAATCTAATGAAATAATTGTAGTTGTATCTGCAATGGGCGGAGAAACAAATAAATTAATAAAACTATCAAAACATTTTAGTGAGGATCCGGACAAAAGAGAATTTGATGCACTAGTCTCAACTGGAGAAACCGTAAGCTCAGCTTTGCTAGCAATGGCATTGCATTCAAAAGGCATTAAAGCAAAATCATACTCTGCATCACAAATTGCTATGAAAACTACCAATACATTTTCAAAAGCAAAAATTCTAGATGTAAATGCAAAAAAAATACTTGAGGTAGTTGAGGATAATACAATCCCTATTATTACTGGCTTTCAAGGCATTACTGAAGGTGGTGATGTAACAACTCTAGGCAGAGGTGGTTCTGACACAACTGCCGTTGCAATAGCAGCCCAGGTCGGAGCATTAAGATGTGATATTTATACAGACGTTGATGGCATTTTTACTACCGATCCAAAAGTTGTTTCGAATGCAAAAAAATTAGATTCAATTACAATGGAAGAAATGCTTGAGCTTGCAGGGCAAGGAGCAAAAGTAATACAAACTAGAGCAGTTGAATTTGCTAATAAATATAATGTCCCTGTCAGAGTTTTATCAAGCTTTAATGAAGGAAATGGAACTTTAATTACTTTGAAGGATGAAAGTATGGAAAATGCATCAGTCTCTGGCATAGCCTTTCAAAAAGATCAGATTAAATTTACTTTACATGGTGTTGGTGATGTTCCTGGAACCGCTTTTAAGATTTTAGGACCAATAAGTGATGCCGAGGTTGAAGTCGATGTTATTGTTCAAAATGTAAGTGTTGATGGTAAAACTGATTTTACATTTACTGTTTCATCTGAAGATGAGGATACTGTTAAAAAGGTTCTTGAAAGTGTAAAAAATGATATTAGTTTCAAAAAACTTATTGTTGACTCAAATATTGCAAAAGTTTCCTTGGTTGGTGTGGGAATGAGATCGCAAGCTGGTGTCGCTAGTAAGGCTTTCAAAGCTCTATCAGAGAACGATGTTAATATACAAATCATATGCACCTCAGAAATTAAAATTACAATGGTAGTTGAGAAAGATTTAGTAGATAAGGCAGTAGAAGTGCTTCATAAAGAGTTTGAATTAGAAAAATAGATGTTTGATTTAAAAATTCAGAATTGCAAAATCGTTAACGAAAATACTGTGACTGAAGCAGATATTGCTATCAAGAATTCAAGAATTGAGTTGATAGAGAAAGAAATCATAGCAGAAGCAAAAGAGGTGATAGATGCAAAAGGACGCTACGTAATTCCTGGATTAATAGATGATCAGGTTCATTTCAGAGAACCAGGTTTAACTCATAAGGGTGATATTGCAACAGAGTCAAGGGCAGGATTGGCTGGCGGAGTAACAAGCTATTTTGAAATGCCTAACGTAAACCCAACAACCACAACAAATGAAAATTTGACAAAGAAATTCCAATTAGCTAGCACTAAGTCACTTTCAAATTATTCTTTTCATCTTGGTGCAAGCAATACAAATATAGAAGAAATTAAAAGAGCAGATATTCATCAAGCATCTGCTTTAAAAGTATTTATGGGTGCTTCAACAGGAGAAATGTTAGTTGATGACATAGACGCACTTGATGACATTTTTAATTATTCGCCACTCATAGTTGTTACTCATTGTGAAGATCAAGGAACTGTCAAAAAAAACGAACAACTTTTTTACGAAAAATATGGTAATGAGGTTTCTGCTGAACATCATCATTTAATTCGTGATGTTGAAAGTTGTTATCTATCTAGCTCTTTGGCTGTCGATTTAGCTAAAAAGTATGATTCAGACTTACATGTTTTTCATTTAACTACAGAAAAAGAAATGGATTTATTTAGCTCTGGAACAATTGATGGAAAAAAAATTACCTCTGAGGTTTGTGTTCATCATATGTTTTTCAATGAAACATACTACAAAGAGTTAGGTAATCAAATTAAATGCAATCCTTCAATTAAAGAGGAGTCTGATAGGTTAGCATTAATAAAATCTTTATTAGATGACAAGATTGATATTATCGCAACTGATCATGCTCCACATACATGGGATGAAAAAAGTAAACCATACCCCGAGGCACCAGCTGGACTTCCTCTCGTACAGCATGGACTCCAAATACTAATGGATTTCTTCCATAATGATATTCTCACACTAGAAACTATTGTTGAAAAAACAAGCCATAATGTTGCAAAAAGATTCCAAATTAAAGATAGGGGATATATAAGAGAGGGTTATTATGCTGATCTCGCTATATTGGATTTAAATAATCCATATCAAGTATCTAAAGAAAATATTCTATATAAATGTGGTTGGTCACCCTTTGAAGGACATAAATTTAATTCGTCTATATTTATGACTGTAGTAAATGGAAACATTGCATTTAAAGATGGTGTTGTTAGTGAGAACCTTCCTTTAGGGATGCAAATAGAATTCAATAGATAAATTAGTTATTTTTAATTAATCTTAGAGTTATAATCCTCTTTTTTTAGGTGATTAGGAGAGTTGGCTGAGTGGTCGAAAGCGCCTCCCTGCTAAGGAGGTAACTGGGCAACTGGTTCGAGGGTTCGAATCCCTCACTCTCCGCCATTTTTATGATTTAATACGCTATGGCAAAAGAACATATATCTAAATTCTTGAATGACTTCTCAATTGAAGTCACACCAAATGCAGCAAAAAAAATTGACAAATTTTCTGATCACTTAACTCCAGGTACCTTAATTTATGTTGCTCATATTGAAGGCACACCAATTGAGGAGACTGTTGAAACTGCAAAAAAAATTTCTGACCAAGGATTTATTCCAATGCCTCACTTTCCAGCAAGAATTATTAAAAATAAAGAAGTGCTCAAAGACTGGATTGCAAGATATCAAAATGAAGCAGGCGTTGAAAATGCACTTTTAATTGCAGGTGGCGCAAATAAGCCTTATGGAGATTTTGATTCATCAATTCAATTGATTGAGTCAGGATTATTTGATAAAGCAGGATTTAAAAATCTGCACATAGCCGGCCACCCAGAGGGCAACATAGATATTGATCCTAATGGTTCATCCAAAAATGTTGATGAAGCTTTGTCTTGGAAAAATGAATTTAGCAAAAGAACAGATGCATCTATGGCAATTACTACTCAATTTTGTTTTGATTCAAGTTCTGTAATTGAATGGGCAAACAATGTTAAGACATCTGGTATAAACATGCCTGTGCATATTGGTATTGCTGGTCCAGCAAAATTGCAAACGCTTCTTAGATATTCTATTGAGTGTGGTGTTGGAGCATCAATAAAAATTCTTCAAAAAAGAGCAAAGGATATAACAAAATTATTGCTTCCTTATAAACCAATCCAAATAATAAGCGAACTTGCGGAATATAAAGCAAATAATCCAGATTTTAATATTGAAAAAGTTCATTTTTTTCCTCTAGGTGGCATCAAGAAAGTAAGTGAATTTGTTCAAGAAATATCAAAAAAATAATTTATATATAAAACCTATATATTCAAATTTTTACCAATAACTACAAAAGTATTATTATAGAATTTCATAGTTTTATTTAGAGGAGAGATTTTATGGATCAATTTATGAATGAAATGGCGGTATGGAATATGATGAGTACCGCGTACATACCAAATGCAATCTTTTTTGCGGCCTGTTCCTTTTTAATTTGGGTCGGATTTAGATTTACTAGCAGAATTTATTATGAAGGAAATATCAATCTACTTGGTAAGATTTTCACAACTCTATTTTGCTTATCAGTTGGAGCTTTTACTTTATTTACGATGGCTCAAGGCGCAGGTCTGGCTGCAGGAACTGCAAGTGCTTTCAGTGCTCTTTCTGAAGTTCAAGATATATCTAGTAATGCACAAGCTTTAATAGATAGAGCGGATGGAAAATTGGCCCCAGTTCAATGGGTGTTCCTAGGATCTGTTTTAGTAATGCAACTCACGCAAATTTGGGTTAAAAAAGCATCATGAGGAGTTTTAAATACACATTAAGTATTTTTACATTATTATTCATAGTTAGTTGTGCTAATGAAGAGACATCTGTTTCTAATGAAACGGGACCTATTTATAAAGGACCTTTCTATAATGAATTTTTAGCATGTAATGCTGGACCTAAATTTGAAGATGATATTCAAGAAATGTTATCTGAATGGCAAAAACTTCAACCCGCTGCAGGCTTAAGCTGGGCGGGTGTTTATGCACCAGTAGGAGATAATCATAGATTTTCAAATGGTTGGTGGGAGTTGGAATGGGATTCAAAAGAAAGCTCAGATAATGCTTTTAGCAATCCATCACCTGAATTTCTAGCATGGTCTGAAAAATATGCTGATGTAATGACATGTGACATTGAAGGAAGATTTCCATGGACATTCTATTTACCTAGAGACCCCGGATCTTTTGGAGAGGTTATGGGTGAAGAAGGTTATTTTGCTTCTGAATTTTTGGCTTGTAACTTTAAAGATGGAAAAGCAAGTCAAGATTTAAGAGCAGCTGTTGTGCAATTTAATGAATACCTAGATACAAATGGAAGTGAAAATCCATACTTTTTTGGCGTTTATTATCCAGAATTCGAAGGAGCTGAAGCTGATTTTCTATGGGGCAATTGGCATGCAAGTTTTGAGTCCATGAAAGCAGGGAATGCTGACTGGGAGGAAAATGGTAAAGCCATGCAAGCTAAATTTGATGAAATATCTACTTGTATTTCACCAGATTACTATGACAGCTATGAGCTTTTTAATAACCCAAGCAGTTAATTAGGACTTAATTATTCGGAGGGGAAACCCTCCGGATTAAAATAATTCAGTTAACATACATCGAGCAGATCCACCTCCATATTTTTCTATGGTGGGGATGTCTGAATGAATAATATCTGAATAGCTTTTTAAAAGTTTTTCAATTTGTTCTTCATTTAATGCTTTATAAGCAGTTGTGCTCAGTATTAAAAAAAGTTCATCATTTTTGTTTTTTGCTTCAATAGCATTACCGCAAAATTTTTCTATCTGTTCTGGACTTAATTCGACGACATCATGATATGTACTTACTTTTTCTTTAACGTAATCTCTATGTTCTTTCGTAATAACGTCAAAACATATACCAATAATTTCTGTTCCAACGTACATTAAGACATCAGTATGATAAATAGGAGAACCTGTATGACTTTCAGTTTCAAATAGAACAAGCTCATAATTATTATGCCTACACCATATAATCAATTGAACAGCATTAGTTCTAGGTGAAATTCCTGCATAGACAATTCTGTTTACTCTGTCAAAAACCATACTGCTTGTTGATTCTAAAAATATTTCTTTCTCCTCAAGATGAGACATATCATTTGTTAGTTCATAGGTATTAGTTAGAAACTCAATCATCGATAACTTTTTTTCTTTTCTTCTGTTTGGAGCCATCATGCTAAATATTTGCATTGTTTTGTCTTCGAACGTGATAAACCAGTTTGGAAAAATATGATCTGGACAATCTTTAGATCCTTTTAAACTAGTGACTGTAATTCCCTTATCTTCAATTTTATTTTTAAGATTATGGAATTCATTTAATGCTTTTTCTGCAATAACTTGTGGTGTTTCATCAGTTGCTTCTTTTTGATAATGATTTGTGAATGCCGTTTGCTCGTTTACGTAAAAAGATTCAGGCTCAATCATAAACAAATGTGAAGTTGATTGTTTAGTCATATGCTCCCTTGCCGATATTAACTATGCGGTTAAAATACACCTATGTCACAAAGTTTACAAGATGATTATATAAAAAAAGAATCAATATATGGCGCTCAAAATTATTCTCCATTATCTGTAGTCTTAGAGAAAGGAGAGGGTGCATATTTATGGGATGTTGATGGTAATAAATATCTCGATATGGTTTCAGCTTATTCTGCAGTAAGTCATGGACATTCCCATCCTGAGCTTGTAAAAACCTTGCAAGATCAATCTTCAAAATTGGCAATAACATCAAGAGCTTTTTATACAGAGCCTTTTGCAGATTTTCTTGAATCTCTTTCAAAGATTTCTGGCTTTGAAAGCATTTTAGCAATGAACACTGGTGCTGAAGCAGTAGAAACAGCAATTAAAGCTGCAAGAAGGTGGGGATACTTTACAAAAGGTATATCTCATAACAAAGCAGAGATAATAGTAGCTGACGGAAACTTTCACGGTAGAACAACAACAATTGTTGGGTTCTCATCAGACGATTCATATAAAAAAGGTTTTGGGCCATTTGGAGATGGATTTATTACCGCTAAGTTTTGTTGGTCTAATTGCAGTATTCAAGAATCAATTGATTCTTTTGCGAGTAAAATCAATAAAAATACTTGTGCAATCCTTGTTGAACCCATTCAAGGTGAAGCAGGCATAAGAGTGCCAGATCATGGCTGGCTTCAAGAGCTGAGAAAGCTGTGTGACAAAGAAAACATTTTATTAATTTTAGATG
>CEPJ01032976.1_pt1 | contig 15986 bp, 13 predicted proteins | sample 530561 | NCBI WGS metagenome assembly CEPJ01 (sample SAMEA2620404, study PRJEB7988) | marine metagenome | biome: marine biome (ENVO:00000447); feature: surface water layer (ENVO:00002042); material: "saline water (ENVO:00002010), including plankton (ENVO:xxxxxxxx)" | depth 5 m
AGCAATGGGTGGCGTTGCAAAAGGTCAAATTTTAAGAGAAATTGACGCTTTGGGAGGGATGTCAGCAGTTGTAACTGATGAGTCAATGATTCAGTTTAGAATGCTAAATAGATCCAAGGGTCCGGCTATGTGGAGTCCCAGAGCTCAATGTGATAAAAAAGTATTTGAAAAAAAATGGAGATATATATTAGAAAAAAATGAAAATATTGATTTCAAACAAGATACAGTTGAAAGTTTAATTATTAAAAATAATAAAGTATGTGGCATAACTACAATGCTCGGTAATCAAATATTTTCAAATACAGTAATTTTATGTAGTGGAACATTTATGAATGGAATAATTCATCTTGGATTAAAAAATTACAAAGGTGGTAGATCTGGTGAACCATCAGCCAAAGGAATTACTAGACAACTAATAGATTTAGGTTTTGAGCACGGAAGAATGAAAACAGGTACTCCTCCCAGATTAGATGGTAGAACAATAAACTACAAAGAACTAATTGAACAAGCGGGTGATAAAAATCCAGGTTCATTTTCATTTACAAATACATCAGAACTAACAGATCAATTAAGTTGCTATATTACTTACACTAATAGTAAGGTCCACGAAATTTTGCAAAAGGGATTTGAAAAATCACCAATGTTCACAGGTAGAATTCAAGGTATTGGGCCAAGATATTGTCCGTCTATTGAGGATAAAATTGATAGATTTAAAGAAAGAGAAAGGCATCAGCTATTTATAGAGCCTGAGGGGAGAGAAACTGTAGAGGTTTATTTAAATGGATTCTCCACCTCACTGCCTGAGGAAATTCAAATCAATGCATTAAGATATGTTAAAGGACTTGAAAATGCAAAACTATTTAGAGCGGGTTATGCAATTGAATATGATTATTTTCCTCCAACACAATTAAATTATACTCTAGAAACTAAATTGATAGAAAACTTGTTTTTTTGTGGGCAGATTAATGGAACGACAGGATACGAAGAAGCGGGTTGTCAAGGTCTCATTGCAGGAATAAATGCACATAGAAAATGTAAAAAATTAAGCGATTTTATATTAAAAAGATCTGATGCGTACATAGGAGTCTTGATAGATGATTTAATTACAAAGGGTACAGATGAACCTTATAGAATGTTTACATCAAGAGCAGAGTATAGACTTTTATTAAGACAAGATAATGCAGATATAAGATTAACAAAAATAGGCTATGAAATTGGGCTCATTGACGAAAAACGTTATAAAAATTTAGAAAATAAAATTGATACTGTTAAAAATCTAGAAAAAATTGTAAGTAAAATAAGTGCTGAACCCAATAAATTTAATTCTTTATTAATGAATAAAAACTCATCACAAATCAAGCAAAAATTAAAGTTGGACTCTTTGCTTTCCAGGCCTAACATTAATTTTGATGATCTCAAAGCAGGATCGAAACAACTAAGTGAATTTATTAGAGAAAATAAAATTAATAAACTTGAGGAAGAGCAAGTAGAAATTAATATTAAATATGGAGGGTATCTGAAAAGAGAAAAAGATAATGTTGAGAAATCAAAAAGACTGGAAAACGTGAAAATTCCTGATGATTTTGAATTTAGTAAGCTACACTCTATTTCAAGCGAAGCAAAAGAAAAACTGTCCTATATTAATCCTAAAACAATAGGGCAAGCAAAGAGAATTAGCGGGGTTAGTCCAGCGGATGTTAATGTTTTATTAGTTTATTTAGGAAGATGATCGAAAACATAACCTGTCCATTAGCCGAGAACAAAACAACACTAAAGAATTATATTAGCGTAAGAGATTACTCGAACACGCAAGAAAAATTTACAATTGTTTCATGTGAAACAACTAATTTTTTATTTACCAACCCCAGACCCATAGAAAAAGAAATTTCAAAGTACTATGATTTTGATGATTACATATCACACACAAATAAAAAAAGTGATTTTATGAGTAGGTTATATTATACGGTAAGAGGTCATTCAATCAAAAGGAAGTATAAGCTTATTTCTAAATTAATTAATTCTAAAAAAATTCTAGATGTTGGAAGCGGTACAGGTGAATTTTTAAGTTATATGCAAAACAAGGGCTTTGAGACATGTGGTGTTGAGGTCGCGAAGAAAGCAAGAGAACTGTCAATAAAAAATCATAAACTTTTAGTGAGCGAATCTTTTTCTAATTTGAAAAAGAAAAATTTTGACATAATTACAATGTGGCATGTGCTTGAACATGTTTATGATCTTGACGGGTATATGAAAAAAATAAAAAAATTGTTGAATGATAAAGGTATTTTGGTAATTGCAGTACCAAACCACAAGTGTTTTGATCAAAAGTTTTATGGAAAATATTGGGCAGGCTGGGACGCTCCTCTTCACTTGTGGCATTTTGACAAAGAAAGTATGCGGAAACTTGCTAAAAAATACGGCTTTAGGATTTCTTCAATTCACCCTTTATATTTTGATTCATTTTATGTTTCGTTATTAAGCTCAAAATATAAATATAAATCAACAAAAATAATTGAAGCTTTTTTTGTTGGCCTATATTCAAATTTACAAGCAAAATTTAAAAGTGGTGAGTTCTCAAGTTTGATATATGTTCTAAAAAAGATCTTTTAGAACGAGAGAATAAAAATGACCCTTTGTAAAAAGGTTATTTACATTACTAAAACTATTCAAAAAAAATTTAATTTAGTTTATTAAAATTAAGAAGTGTTGATAAATAATATTTTAGTTCTAGGCGCAAAAGGTCAGTTGGGTTCAGAGATTGAAGCAATTTCCTGTGATTTTCATCAATATAATTTTTTGTTCACAGATAGTTTTGAATTAGATATTACAAAGCATCAGCTAGTGAATGATTATATTGAGCTTAATAAAATTAATGTGATCATAAATTGTGCAGCCTACACTAACGTTGAAAAAGCAGAGTCTGAACCTGAGCTAGCTGATAAAATTAATCATATTGCAGTTGGCAATCTAGCTAAAACTGCTAAGAAAAAAAATATTAAGCTAATTCATATTTCCACAGACTACGTCTTTGATGGCGAAAGTCAAAAACCATATAATGAATTAGACGCAACTAATCCGCAGACAACTTATGGAAAAACTAAATTGAATGGTGAAAAAGCAATAAAAAAAATTAATCCTTTAAATTCGGTTATCATAAGAACCTCATGGGTATATTCCAAATACGGTAAAAATTTTGTAAAAACTATGCTTGAATTGGCTAAGAAAAATAAGGAAATTTCAATAGTTTCAGACCAAATGGGATGCCCAACAAATGCGGCTGATTTAGCCAAACTAATACTGGAAATTATTCCTAAAATAAAAAATAGTACTGTTCAAATTTATCATTATTCGAACGAGGGAGAGTGTAGTTGGTACGATTTTGCTAAAGAAATTTTTAATTTTACAAATCATTGTATTAATCTAAAGCCCATTGACTCTAGAAGCTATACTCCTTCTGTAAAAAGACCGACTTATTCTGTTCTAAGCAAAAATAAAATTATTAAAAGCTTCGATGTAGAGGTTTTACATTGGAAAGAAAGTTTTTTGAAATTCGATTTATAGAGTAACTTTATAAATGAATGGTAAAATTAGATCAAGGATTTATATTACTTTTTAAAAACCACACTATCACAAAAAATTTATCTGGAGATTACAAGCTGCTGATTATCAACACATTAAAAACTATTTCTTATTTTTTACTTATATTTGTTGAATGTATAAACTTTTTGCCTTATTTCTGCTTGCATTGTGTTTTGAAACTAAATCTCAGTGCCTAAGATCAGATTCACTTTTTAGCACAAACATAAATTACACTAATGCCAAAGTGAATTGGGAAAAAGTAGATTCAGTTCACTTCTACAGAATAAGATATAAAAATATCAACTCAAGCGGATGGAACTTTCAAAATAATATTGATTCTTCAGAAATAAATAAAACATTAATTGGACTAACACCTCAAACACAATATTTGTGGCAAATTAAATCGTATTGTGATAGCATAGGCAACTCATCATCTCAGTGGTCAATAGTTGATAGTTTTTTTACTGAGAACCAAGCATTAACCTATCCAACTAATATTTTTGCAAATAATATAACTTTTTACAATGCACAAGTTAACTGGCTTGGATCCAACAGTGTTGATCGGTATAAAATTAGATATAGAATATTTGGGACAAGTACATGGAATTACCTTTCAAATATAAGTGGACTTTCATCTAGCACACAATTGCCTCAATTGAACCAGTTGACCTTATATGAATGGTCTATAATGTCATATTATGATACAACAAATTTACAAGGTTCTCTTTGGTCACCCAGCGATACATTCTCAACCGCACAGTTTATACCAGCTCCATTTTTACCCGTTGTTAGTACGTCAATAAGTTCTAATTTATGTGGTGAAAAGGTTAATTTGTTTGTCACAATAAGTCAAACTGCAAGTCAACCTGACATAGAGCAATCAGTTGTTACAACAAATACTGGAGAATTTGATATTGGAGCTTTATCGGTTGGCGATACTGTAGGCAGTGCATATGTGAATTTATCAAATTTATCAATTAACGCTACTCTAAAAGTTGGAATTATTTTTGGTCAAAACTATGCTTTTATAAATGCTATTGACAGTTTAGGTGATTTGATTGGTTTTTTTTCAATTGAAAACGAAACAAATGGTGTCAAAATTACTTCGACGTCTCCTCCAGATGGAAATAATTATACAAGTGGCTTAACTTCAAATGTTATATTTGATAAGGTTTTTATAAATCCAAATTTTAGTACTAGCCTAATTATAAATACCGAGATAGAATCAGAACTACAAGACCAAATTAATTTCACAGACACTATTCAAATTAACTGTCCGTCATCTGCAATTGAAATACCTAACAACATAAAGACTAAAGTATATTTTAATCCACTTGGAAAAAACACAAATAAGAAAAAATACTCGATGAGAGTGACTGAAAATAAAAAGCTAGAAATAGTCGTACATGAATAAAGTAATTGTTACGGGTGGAGCTGGATATCTTGGCTCACATACTTGTCTTAAACTTATCGAAGAAGGATATATTCCAATTGTTATCGACAACTTTTCTAATACAAACATCAAAAATATAAAAGGTATTGAAAATATTTCTAGAAAGCCATTAAGGTTTCATAAAATAGATTGTAACGTTACTGAGAATGTTAATAATGTTTTGAAAAATGAAAAAGGTATAATTGGAGCTATTCATTTTGCAGGATTTAAATCAGTTGAAGAATCTCTCAGAGAACCTGAAAAATATTTTAAAAATAATTTAGGATCTCTCAAATCACTGATTGAAGTGTTCAAAATGAACAATTTTAATAATATCATTTTCTCATCATCTTGCACTGTTTATGGAAATCCTGATAGTTTGCCCGTTGAAGAAAATGCCCCATTCAAAAAAGATATATCACCTTATGGCAAAACAAAACAATTGTGTGAAGAAATGATAAAAGAATCAAAATTGTTTAGTGTTCGTTTAAGATATTTTAATCCAATCGGGTCACATAAAAGTGGCTTAATTGGAGATAGGTCGAATGATAAACCAACGAATTTAGTTCCAATAATGTGCGAAGTTGCTTCAGGAAAAAGAGCAAAATTGATAGTCAATGGAATTGATTACAAAACTAAAGATGGCAGTTGTGTAAGAGACTATATTCATGTTGAGGATTTAGCTGCGGCGCATACAAACGCTCTAAGTTACTGCATAAAAAATCAAAATCAAAGTGTATTTAATATAGGTACGGGTAAAGGCTTATCAGTGCTAGAAACAATTAAGTTATTTGAAAAAGTCAATGAAATGAAATTAAACTACGAATTTGGACCAAGGCGCAAAGGAGACATAGCTAAAATTTACTCTAATACCAAAAAGTCTATGAAGTTACTAAAGTGGAAATCTAATAAAACTATCGAAGAAGCATTAAAAAGTTCTTGGGAATGGGAAATAAAAAAATAAATTATGCTTAATCCAATGGTTATGAAGACTGAAATATAGTTAATTTTGCTTTTTAATGTAAAAAGCCGTGAGGTTAAAGCTGAATAAAAGACATATAGCTAAAACAATTACATGGAGAGTTGTTGGCACTTTAGACACTCTTGTTATTTCATGGGTTGTCTCTGGGGCTCTAGAAACAGGAGTAAAAATTGGGTTAAGTGAATTAATTACAAAAATGATTCTTTACTATGCGCACGAGAGATTTTGGTTTTCAATCAAAAAATTTAAAAAAAATAAATATAGGCATCTCATTAAAACATTTACGTGGAGATTTATTGGTACATTAGACACAATTGTTTTAGGGTGGTTATTTACTGGAAGCCCAACAATTGGATTAAAAATTGGGATTATTGAAGTGTTAAGTAAAATGATCTTATATTACGCACATGAGAAGCTGTGGTATAAATTAAATTTTGGATTAGAAAAAAGGACATTATAAATTTCAAATGAAAAACATCTTTAAACATAATTTTCAAATTTCTAGGGCAGATAGACAGAGGAAAAATAAACATAAATCATTTTTAATTTGGTTTACAGGCCTATCAGGATCAGGCAAATCTACTCTTGCAAATTTACTTGAAATTGAATTATTTGGATTAGGAGTTTCAACATACATTCTTGATGGAGATAATATACGACAGGGACTTAATAAAGATCTGAATTTTACTAAGGAAAGCAGAAAAGAAAACATAAGAAGGATCGGTGAAGTTGCCAAATTAATGATTGATTCAGGTACGGTCACGTTAGCTACATTTATATCTCCATATAAAAAAGACAGAGAAATAGTGAAAAAACTTGTGGGTTCTTCTAATTTTATTGAAATATTTGTAAATACCAGTCTTAAGGAATGTGAAAGAAGAGACGTAAAGGGGTTATACAAAAAAGCGCGTGAGGGAAAGATTGAGAATATGACAGGAATAACTTCTTTATATGAGCCACCTACAAAACCTGATTTGGAAATTATTACAGATAATGAAGATGTTAACGATTCTCTTAAAAAAACCATTAAACTTATTAAAACCAGATTATGATATGAAAAACTATGTTATTGATCACTTAAGAGAACTTGAGTCAGAAGCTATTTTTGTAATCAGAGAAATAGTTTCTCAGTTTGAGAATCCTGCATTACTTTTTTCTGGTGGAAAAGATTCGATATTATTAACTCATTTATCAAAAAAAGCTTTTTACCCTGCAAAAATCCCATTTCCATTAATTCACATCGATACAGGCCACAACTTTCCAGAAACAATAATTTTTAGGGATGATCTTGTCAAAAAACTCAATGCAAAATTAATTGTTGGCCTCGTACAGGATAGCATTAACAAAGGTTTAGTAAAAGAAGAAATCGGTGCTGATGCTTCAAGAAACTCACTACAAATTGTGACACTGCTTAATACATTAGAAGAATATAAAATCGATGGAGCAATGGGTGGTGCTAGAAGAGATGAGGAAAAGGCTAGAGCTAAAGAAAGATTCTTTTCACACAGGGACGAATTTGGACAATGGGATCCGAAAAACCAAAGGCCTGAACTTTGGAATTTGTTTAATGGGAGAAAAAATTTTGGTGAACACTTTAGAATTTTCCCAATATCTAATTGGACTGAAATGGATGTTTGGGAATATATAAAGCTAGAAAATATAGAGCTCCCAAGTCTATATTTTGCTCATAAAAGAAAATGCATAATCAGGGACAAAACTATACTTGCTAGTTCTGAATATATAAAGAGAAAGTCACATGAGGAAATTAAAGAAATGATTGTTAGATTTAGAACTTGTGGAGATATGCCAATAACTGGAGCTGTAGAGTCAAATGCTAAAAATATAGATGATATAATTAATGAGGTAGCTGTTTCGAGAACAACTGAAAGAGGTGGCAGGGCAGACGATAAACGAGCTGAAACAGCAATGGAAGACAGAAAAAAACAAGGATATTTTTAGATTTAAAAATGGATGAAATGAAAAGAGAATTATTAAGATTTACTACAGCCGGAAGTGTAGACGATGGTAAGAGTACATTAATAGGCAGACTTTTATATGATAGCAAATCCATATTTCAAGACCAACTTGATGCTGTTATGGAGTCTAGTAAAAGTAAAGGATTTGATTATGTAGATCTATCACTGCTAACAGATGGATTAAGATCTGAAAGAGAACAGGGAATTACAATAGATGTTGCATATAGATACTTTGCAACGCCAAAAAGAAAATTTATTATTGCAGACACTCCCGGTCATATTCAGTACACTAGGAACATGGTAACAGGGGCCTCAACTGCAAACTTGGCAATAATACTTATTGACGCAAGAAAAGGAATGGTTGAGCAAACACATAGACACTCTATTATAGCATCTCTGTTAGGAATTCCTCATGCCGTTGTTTGTATTAATAAAATGGATTTAGTTGACTATGATATGCAAAAGTACTATGAGATAGTTAATGAGTTCAAGACCTTTTCATCAAAGCTTGAAATAAAAGATGTCAAATTTATTCCAATTTCAGCACTTGAGGGAGATAACATCGTAAACAGGTCTAAAAACATGAATTGGTATGAGGGTAGTACATTATTATATCATCTTGAAAATGTACATATTTCAAGTGATTACAACCAAATCGATTGTAGATTTCCTGTTCAAACAGTCATAAGGCCACACACCAAAGAACATCAAGATTTTAGGGGGTTTGCGGGAAGAGTAGACAGTGGTATTTTTAAAATTGGTGACAAAGTAAAAATATTACCAACAGGATTTCATTCAAAAATAAAAAGCATAAATATTCATGACAAAGTTTTAGATGAAGCATTTACACCAATGTCAGTAATAATATCTTTAGAGGACGAAATAGATATAAGTAGAGGTGATATGATAGTAAGGGAGAATAATGTTCCTATAATAAGTCAGGATGTTGAGGTTTTGGTTACTTGGATGGACAATACACCTTTAATCAATAGAAAAAAGGTTATTGTTAAACATACAACAAACGAATGCGTTGCATTAGTAAAAAATATTAAATATAAAATTGATATCAATACTCTTCACAGAATCGAAAATATAGAATCAATTAATATGAATGATATTGGTAGAATATCACTAAGAACGTCTAAACCACTTTTTTTTGATAATTACAAAAAGAATAGAAAAACAGGAAGTTTAATAATTATTGACGAACAAACTAACTCGACTATTGGAGCGGGGATGATTATAAATAAATAGATAATTAAATGAAAAGAATTTTAATTACTGGAGGGGCTGGTTTTATAGGCTCACATGTAACACGACTGTTTGTGAAAAAATACCCTAATTACAAAATTTACAATTTAGATAAACTAACATATGCTGGTAACCTTGAAAATATTAGAGATATTCAAAATTTTAATAACTATTATTTTATAAAAGGAGACATTTGCAACGAAAAACTATTAACTAAGATTTTTAATGAATATAGATTTGATAGTGTAATCCATTTAGCTGCTGAATCACATGTTGACAGATCAATCACTAGTCCCATAGAATTTGTGAAAACTAACGTAATTGGCACAGTTAATTTATTAAATCAATTTAAAAAACTACATGAAAATAATTTTGATAATAAACTTTTTTATCATGTAAGTACAGACGAGGTTTATGGATCGCTTGGCGATGAGGGTTTTTTCACGGAAAACACTTCATATAATCCAAACTCACCATATTCAGCTTCAAAAGCCAGCTCTGATCATTTTGTAAGAGCTTATGGTGAAACTTATGGGCTTCCATACATAATATCTAACTGTTCAAATAATTATGGTCCGCATCAGTTTCCAGAAAAACTATTACCATTATTTATTAATAATATTATGAATAGCAAGCCCCTACCAGTATATGGTGATGGGAAATATACAAGAGACTGGCTTTATGTAAAGGATCATGCTGATGCAATAGATATGTTATTTCATTCAAAAAAACATGGACAAACTTACAATGTAGGTGGGTTTAACGAATGGAAAAATATAGATTTAGTTAAAGAACTTTGTGTTCAAATGGATAAAAAACTAAATAAAAAAAATACGACCTCTGAAAAGCTTATTAGGTTCGTAAAAGACAGACCTGGACATGATTTAAGATATGCTATTGATGCATCTAAAATAAATTCAGATTTTGGATGGAAACCATCAGTAGATTTTAAAAAAGGATTAGAGCTAACTATTGAATGGTATTTAAATAACAAGGACTGGTTAAACAGCGTAACATCCGGAGAGTATAAAAACTACTATAGTAAACAATATTCAAAATGATTATTGTTGAGTTTGTGTCCAACATCTTAAATGATTACACTTTTGCTGTTTTAATCTGTGGGTTAGCAGGCTCTTTCTTTATAACATCTAGATCTTTGCCTTTTATAATTTATTTTAGCAAAGTAAAAAAGTTAACAGCAAAAATAGATGAAAGAAGTTCTCATTCGAGTGACATTCCTAATATCGGGGGTATTGGAATCATTGCGGGAATTTATATTGTTACTCTTTCTTTATCATATTTTATTCTTAACTATGAAGAAGCAAAGTTGTTAATTGCACTGTTTTTTCCATTATTGATATTGCTATTTATTGGCTTCAAAGACGATATGCTAGGCCTTAGTGTAAAATCAAAATTACTCACAGAAATAGGCACCTCTGCTGCATTTATCATTTTAACAGACTGTAGATTAGACAATTTTTATGGATTATTTGGGTTTTATGAAATAAACTATTATTTCTCATTAGCCATATCAATTTTTATATTTGTAATAACCATAAACTCATACAACCTTATAGATGGAATAGATGGATTAGCTGGAGGCTACGGTGTAATTGCGATGATTGGGTTTTTGTTACTAAGTTTATTGGCGGATAACACAGTTGCTATTATACTATGTATTACAATTATAGGTAGTTTAATTGGATTCTTAAAGTTTAATTTAAATAACAATGAAAATAAGATTTTTATGGGAGATACAGGCTCACTTGTTATTGGTTTTTTGATATCTGTGATTGTACTGATTATTTTAAACTCCCGGAACCAATATAATTTAGTCTCTAACAATATTCCTGTTGTTGTTCTGTCAATACTGTCATTTCCATACATCGACACACTGAGAGTTATGTTCATAAGAAAAAAAGATGGTAAAAGTTTTTTTGATGCAGATAAAAATCATATTCATCATAAATTAATAAGTAGCGGAAAAAGCCACATTACATGCTCAACAATAATTTTACTAGTATATTTATCATCCATAGCATTTTGTATAATTTTTCAAAATTTAGATATTACGACTCACTTTTTTTTATCGTTAGCTTATTCAATATTAAGTTTATTAACACTAGTTTTCATTTTTGATAAAAATTAGTGACTATAAAATCTGTATAATTGGTCTCGGTAATGTAGGCTTAGATCTAGCTTTAAATTTTAGCAAAAAGTTTAATACTATAGGATTTGATATTAATAAAAAATTAATTGAAAAAATAAAAATTGAGAAAAAAATATGTAAAACACACGAGAACAAACTAGAAATAAGTAGTAACCATAAATTGATTGATAGCTGCGATGTTTACATAATTACAGTGCCAACACCAGTAAATAAAAGAAAAAAACCAAATTTAGATTGCATTATTAAAGTAACAAAGTTAGTGTCTAAATATCTTTCAAAAAATAATATTGTAATTTATGAAAGCACATTTTATCCTGGTCTAACTGAAGAAATATGCATACCAATAATTGAAAAGGCTTCAAAATTTAAACTTAATAAAGGTTTTTTTGTTGGATATTCACCTGAAAGAATTAATATTGGAGATAACGAAAAATTGACATCTGATGTAATTAAAATTACATCTGGCTCAAATCAAAAAGCAGCGAAAATAATTGATAGTTTATATCGTACTGTTATTAAATCTGGAACATTAAGTGTTAAAAGCATTAAGATTGCAGAGGCCGTTAAAATGGTTGAAAATTGTCAGAGGGATCTTAATATTGCATTTATGAACGAGATATCTAAGTTCTTTAAGAAGATTAATATAGATACTAAAGCTGTTATAAAAGCAGCATCCACGAAATGGAACTTTGCAGAATACTACCCCGGACTTGTTGGAGGTGATTGTATCGCTGTTGATCCTTACTATCTTTTACATAATGCAAAAAAAAATAATCATGAGCTTAAACTTATTGGTCTAAGCAGAAAAATAAATGAAGAGATGATTAATTATATTTATCATGAAATAATTAAAAAATTTTCTAATCTTAAAATTTTTAAATTAGCATTTTTTGGTATTTCTTACAAAGAAAACTGTAATCAAATTAATAACAGTATGTATCTAAAAATCGCTAAAATGTTAAAAAAAAGCTACGTTGTTGATATTTACGATTATCAAGTTAAGAAAAATAATAACGAATTGTGCTTAATGAGTAGTGAAAAATATCATTCTACTAGCTATGATGCTGTTATAATTGGAACAAAGCATAAAAAATATGAAAAAATGAGATTCGATAAGAACTTAAATAAAGCAAGTATTATTATAGATATTCATGGAATAAATGCATACTCTAAAAATGTGATACTATAATTTGAAATTGTAAATTCATAATAATTAATTAGATTTGGATATAAATAAAAGTAGATATCTATTTATGTAATTCCTTATTAAATTGATATAATATAAAAAAGTCAGTTGCCAAATTTAATTATAGCTTTTATTTCTAATAAATTATGATAACTAAACAATCGAAAATATACATTGCTGGGCATAAAGGGATGGTTGGCTCCTCAATTTGGAGCGCATTAAAAAATAAAGGGTATTATAATTTAATTGGCAGAACATCTATTGAATTAGACTTGAGAAGCCAAAAAGACGTTAATAAATTTTTTAATTTAGAAAGACCTGAAGTCGTTATAAACGCTGCTGCAAAAGTTGGAGGAATATTAGCCAATAAAAGTTTTCCTTACCAATTTTTAATGGAAAATATGCTAATTCAGAATAATTTGATAAATGGAGCGTTTATATCAGGAATTGGAAAGTTTATCTTTCTGGGCAGTTCATGTATTTATCCAAAATTTGCACCTCAACCTTTAAGGGAAGAGTCTTTATTAACAAGCTCTCTTGAGCCAACTAATGAATGGTATGCTATTGCAAAAATTTCAGGAGTCAAAGCTTGTCAATCCATTAAACAACAATTTGGAAAAGATTATACAAGCTTAATGCCAACTAATTTATATGGCTATAATGATAATTTTGATTTAAACTCATCTCACGTTATGCCTGCAATGATTAGAAAATTTCATGAATCAAAAGAAAATAATCATATTTCTGTAAATCTTTGGGGAAGTGGTAAACCATTAAGAGATTTTTTATTTGTTGATGATTTAGCTGATGCCGTTATTTATACACTAGAAAATAAATTAACTGATAATTTGTATAATATAGGATCCGGTAATGAAATATCAATTAAAGAACTAGCAAAAAAAATTCAAAAAATTGTAGGTCACAAAGGTGAGGTTATTTGGGATGAATCGAAACCTGATGGAGCTCCAAGAAAAATTATGGATATTTCTAAAATAAAAAATATGGGCTGGACCTCCACAACTGAGTTAAATGTTGGAATTGAAAAGACCTACAAATGGTTTCTAAATAATATTAATAATTTTAAAGAAGTAAAATTTTGAAAGTAGCATTAATAACAGGAGTAACGGGCCAAGACGGTTCATATTTAGCTGAGTTTTTATTAAATAAAGGATATGAAGTTCATGGTATTAAAAGAAGAGCGTCATCACTAAACACCCAAAGAATTGACCATATATACCAGGATCCACATGAAACTAATCAAAGGTTTAAATTACACTATGGTGATTTGTCTGACTCTCTAAATGTTACCAAAATTATTCAATCCTGTCAACCAGATGAGATTTATAACCTAGGAGCGATGTCTCATGTTAGAGTTTCTTTTGATGTGCCTGAATATGTTGGTCAAGTAGATGCGATTGGTACTCTTAGAATTTTAGAGGCAGTTCGTCTACTAGGTCTTGAAAAGAAAACAAGAATTTACCAAGCCTCTAGCTCTGAGCTCTACGGGGGTATTAGTGAAAATAAAGACAATTTTTACGATGAAAATTCAACTTTTTACCCAAGATCACCATACGGCGTAGCAAAACTTTATGCTTTTTGGATTACAAAAAACTATCGAGAAGCATACAATATGTTTTCTTGTAATGGAATATTGTTTAATCACGAATCACCAAGAAGAGGTGAAACTTTTGTGACTAGAAAAATAACTAGAGCTGTTGCAAAAATAGCTTTAGGGCAAAAAGATAAATTTTTTCTAGGCAATTTAGAGGCAAAACGCGATTGGGGACATGCAAAAGACTATGTAAGAATGATGTGGATGATTCTTCAAGCAGATGTAGCCGAGGATTGGGTAATAGCTACAGGAGAGGCAACAACAGTTAGAGACTTTGTGAAATTAGCATTTAATGAAGTGGGTATTAAATTAGTATTTAGAGGTAAAGGTGTAAATGAAAAAGCCTTTGTAAAATCTTGTAGTAAAGATAATTATCAAATTGAAATTGGTAAAGAAATTCTATCAGTTGACCCACAATATTTCAGACCCACAGAGGTTGACTCTCTAATTGGCAACCCGTCTAAAGCTAAGAATAAATTAGGATGGGCTCCTAAATATAATTTATCTTCGCTAGTAAAAGAGATGATGGACGCTGACCTAAAGTTATTTTCTAATAAAAAAGGAGGTTTTGCTAGCAATTTGTTCTAATTTGGAATAATCTTTTGTACTTCGTTTCTAAATGAAAGGACAATAAACGGTAAGTTGACTTATTTTTTGAAAAATTTAACTTTTGCCAATTGAGTAAACCTCATAACCGATGGCTTCAAGTTTCTTTTTATCTAAGATATTTCTGCCATCAAATAATTTAGCTGGTTTTATTGAGCTGTCAAATATCTCTTGCCAGTTATATGTCTTGAATTCATCCCATTCTGTAAGAATGGCAATTGCATGAGATTTAGAACATGCGGGCAGTGGAGTGTCGTGGTAAAATAAATTTTCACGATTTTTATCTGAGATTCTAGTGCCTAAACCATTTAGGTCAGAAAGCATTCTAGAGTATGTGACTTTAGGATCATAAACATGTATTTCAGCACCATTTTCAATTAAATAATCTGCAATATATATAGCGGCAGATTCTCTTGAATCATTTGTGTTTTTCTTAAAAGCCCATCCTAACAAAGAAATCTTTTTTCCAGAGACAGTGTTAAATAAAGATTTCATAATATTTTTTGCAAATCTAATTTTCTGATAATTATTTATCTTGATGACTTGGTGCCAATACTCAGCAACTTCATTCAGTCCAAGTGACTTGGCAATGTAAACAAGATTTAAAATATCTTTTTGAAAACAACTTCCACCAAACCCTACTGATGACTTTAAAAACTTACTGCCTATTCTTGAATCCATTCCAATAGCTTTAGAAACTTCTTCAACATCGGCTTCAGTAACCTCACATAATGCAGAAATACTATTTATCGAGCTTATTCTTTGAGCTAAGAACGCATTTGCGACTAACTTAGAGAGTTCCGACGACCAAACATTTGTAGTGTATATTTTTTCTCTAGGAATCCAATTTTCATAAATTTCAACTAATTTGTTGATTGCTAACTTTCCTGACTCTGTTTGATCACCACCGATTAAAACTCTATCTGATTTAAATAAATCATTTATAGCAGTTCCTTCAGCTAAAAACTCGGGGTTGGATAACACTTCAAAATTTACTCCAGTACCTGTTTTATCAAGAATTGTTTTTACAGCTTCAGCCGTTCGCACAGGAAGCGTAGATTTTTCAACTACAATTTTATCGCTTTTTGAGACCTCGGCTATTTTTCTAGCGCACAACTCAACATATTTAAGATCTGCAGCTTGTCCCTTTCCCTCACCATAAGTCTTTGTTGGGGTATTCACAGCAATGAAT
>CEPJ01001837.1_pt1 | contig 15955 bp, 20 predicted proteins | sample 530561 | NCBI WGS metagenome assembly CEPJ01 (sample SAMEA2620404, study PRJEB7988) | marine metagenome | biome: marine biome (ENVO:00000447); feature: surface water layer (ENVO:00002042); material: "saline water (ENVO:00002010), including plankton (ENVO:xxxxxxxx)" | depth 5 m
AAATCCAGAAACAATAGCTTTACATGGTGGTGAATATAGAAGTGACCCATCAACAACAGCAGTGGCTGTTCCAATTTATAGAACAACCTCTTATCAATTTAATAGTACAGATCATGCTGCAAACTTATTTGGTCTAAAAGAGTTTGGTAATATTTATACAAGGATTATGAACCCTACAAATGATGTTCTAGAAAAAAGAGTAGCTGCATTAGAAAATGGTTTAGCTTGTGTAACTGTCGGCTCTGGCCAAGCTGCCTCAACTTTCGCTATAATGAATTTATGCCAATCTGGTGATAATTTTATTAGTTCGACAGATCTTTATGGAGGCACAGTTAATTTATTTACACATACATTAAAAAAACTTGGTATCGAATGTAGATATGCAGATCCGTCTGATCCAAAAAACTTTGAAAAATTAGTAGACGATAAAACAAGATGTTTTTACGCTGAAACTTTACCAAATCCATATTTAAGGGTTTTCCCAATTAAGGAAGTTTCTGACATTGGAAGAAAACATAATATTCCACTTATTATGGATAACACAGCATCACCAGTTATATGTAAACCTTTGGACCACGGTGCAGCTGTTGTAGTTCACTCATTAACTAAATTTATTGGAGGTCACGGTACAGTAATCGGCGGTTGTTTAGTTGATGGAGGAAATTTTGATTGGACTGCTGATCCTAAAAGACAACCCCTTTTTAATGAACCTGATGCAAGTTATGGAGGTGCAGTCTGGGGTGAGGTAGTTCCTCAATTAACTGGAGCAAATGTCGCTTTTGCTGTAAGAGCAAGAGTTTGTCTTCTTAGAGATTTAGGTGCACCATTAGCACCAGACAATGCTTGGGGAATTATTCAAGGTTTGGAAACCGCTCCTCTAAGAATGAAACAACATTGTTCAAACGCTGAAAAAGCAGTTGATTTTTTATCGAAACATAAAAATGTTGAAAGAGTGATTTATCCTACTCTTCATAAGGGTGCTGTAGGTGATAGAGCTAAGAAATACTTTAAAGGTGGTAACGGTGCTTTAATCGGCATAGAAGTTAAAGGTGGTGTTGAAGCTGGTAAAAAGTTTATCGAGGCTTTAAAAATGTTTTACCATGTTGCAAATATAGGTGATGCAAGAAGTTTGGCTATTCATCCAGCTACAACTACTCATAGCCAATTAACAGAGGAAGAATTATTAGCGGCTGGTGTCACCCCTGGTTATGTTAGATTGTCAATAGGGATAGAACATCCTGATGATATTATTGCTGACTTAAAACAAGCTTTAGATGCCTCAGGTAAACCTAGCCTGAAAGCTGTGAGCTAGACCTTGTATTTATATATAAAAAATAGATACTAGCAGCAACTAAGAAAATAGAACTAATTTGGTGCATGGATGCAAATTTTATCTGTGCACCATGCATTAAAGTTAATATTCCTAATATAACTTGAATTAATAATAAAATTCCTAACAAATTAATTACAAAATACATATTAACTAATTTTTTTTTATAAACTTTTATTAATACATATAAGTAGAAGAATAAAATTAGATAAGCTAAGTTACGATGCATAAATTGAACCAAGGAAGGGTCACTAAACGCCGATAATTTGAATAAATTTATATAGTCATTATCATCAGGATAAAAGTTATTACCCATCAAAGGCCAAGAGTTATATATCGTACCTGCGTCCATACCAGAAACAAATGCACCAATAGTTATTTGGCAAAATACTAAGATCAAAAATGTAATAGGAATTATTGTATTTATATTATCGGTTTGAATTTTAATGTTTTTAATTTTTAGATAGTTCCAAAATATTAAAGATAAGATGAAAAATGCAATTAATAAATGTATTGATAATCTAAAATGACTAACATCCACTCTATCTACTAGACCGCTTGAAACCATGTACCATCCAATAAATCCTTGGAAACATATCAAAGCAAATATAAAATATAAGCTAATCAATCTTCTAAAGTTAATTCTAAAAGTAAAGAATATTAATGGAATTAGAAAAGCTAATCCTATTAATCTACCTAAAAACCTATGTATCCATTCCCACCAAAAAATTATTTTAAACTCACTCATTGTCATAGAAAAATTTTGTAATTTAAATTCAGGAATTTCTTTATAAAGATCAAAATAATAAACCCAATCATCATTAGTTATAGGTGGGAGTATTCCAGAAAATAATTGCCATTGAGTAATAGATAAACCCGAGTCAGTGAGTCTTGTTAAACCACCTACTATTATCATTAGCGATATAAGCCAGAACATAAAAGCTAACCAGGTAGAAATTTGACTTTGAATTTTGGGATTATCTGTGTACATAATACAATTGTTATAATAAATTTAAATAAATCCAATTGATTAAATGTCGCCTAAAAACAAAATAGAACTTTATAAAATCAGAAAAAAATTAGATAAAATTGATAATGAAATTTTAAAATTAATAAAAAGAAGAACTGAATTAGTCAAAAAAGTGCTAAAATTAAAAACTTTTAAATATCAGATAGTAGATAATAAAAGAATAAAATTAATTCTTAAAAATATTAGGAAAAAATCAATTAATCTCAATATTGATCCGAAAATAACAAATATTATTTGGAAAAATATGATTAGAGCCTACATTGATTATGAAAGAAGAAATTTTAACAAAAAATAGTTATTTACTATGCGGTGGTAATTTTTTTTCAACAAAATATTCATGTTTACGTGTTGATGGATTATATTTTTTTACCTTTAATTTTACTTTCGCCTTTTCTCCACCCGCAGGTTTTTTAACATAATAAAAAAATGGACTATCAGGTTTTGACTCTGGAACTAAACGCACTTTTATATGTGTTTTTTTTGCCATATTAGTTTTTTAATTTTTTCAATAAGTTAGAAATTTTTTCTAATCTATTTTTGATATTTTTAGCCTTTATAGATAAATTATTTATTTCGTCAACACCTGTCTCATTTGAATTAAGCAATTTTTTTACTCCTTTAATTGTCATACCCTTCTCTTTTAAAAGAAATTGAATTTTTTTTAAAACTTCTATGGAATTATTATCATAATATCTTCTTCTACCAGCAAATATTTTAGGATTTAGTTGCTTAAATTCTTTTTCCCAAAACCTTAAGGTATGTGTTGATAATTTACCTGTTTTTCTATCTACAAGATTTAAGATTTGAGCTACCTCACTTATAGATTTATATTTTTTTTCATTCATTTAAATTTCATTAATAAATTTTTTTAATTCTTTTGATGCCTTAAAGCTTATAACATTTCTTGCAGTGATAACTGCCTCTTTTTTAGTTTTAGGGTTTCTACCAATTCTCTGTTTTTTTTGTTTTAAAAAAAATGTTCCAAACTTTGAAATTTTTACAGTTTTTTTATGTATCAGGCTATTTAACAATATATTAAAAAATTCCTCTAAAAGTGTCTCAGATACTTTTTTTGAATATCCAATTTGCATATAAATTGAATTAACTATATCCTTTTTTGTAAGATTTATTCTCACTTTATAAAATATTTTCTTTTATTTTTGTTATAAGATTACCTTTTATAACTTTTTCGCAAACTTTTAAAGAATTAGAAAAACCTATATAATCCGTACCACCATGACTTTTGATGACTGGAGTTTTAAGCCCCAATAAAATTGCTCCATTATATAATCTTGGATCAAGTTTATTTTTAAATTCTGTAAGATTTTTTATGTTCATTAACGAAGAAAATTTACCTAATAAATTTTTACTTAACGCTTTTTTTAATTCCGATGTAATAAAATTAGCTGTACCCTCAGCAGTTTTTAGTGCAACATTTCCTGTAAAACCATCTGTTATAATTACATTTACATTACCATCCATAATATGATTTCCCTCAACATATCCGGAGAATTCGTAAAGATTATTTTTGTTATTAGAGAGCGTCTTATAAACATTTTTAATAGTGTTGTTACCTTTTAATTCTTCAGATCCTATGTTTAATAAAGCAACTTTTGAGTCTTCATTGGGATATAAAGATTTGTGAAGTGCTGCGCCCATTAAGCTAAAGTCAATCAAATTTTTTTCATTACACTCAATATTTGCTCCTAAATCCAAAACTACATTCATACCATTTTTATTTGGCCATAAAGCTGATAGTGCTGGTTTATCTATATTGTCGATCATCTCTAAATTTAATTTAGCAATAACAAATAATGCTCCTGTATTACCGGCTGAAATAACTACGTCAGAATTTTTTAATTTTACACTTTCAATAGCCATCCACATACTAGTATTTTTACCTTTTTTTGCAGCGGCAAGAGCAGAGTCTTCACCAGCTATTTTTTCTTTTGTATGAAAAATATTATAGCTATTATTAATTTTATATTTGTTTAAATAATTTTTAATTAAGTCTTCATCACCAAATATGTTATAAATTATATCTTGTGAATTATTAGAATGGTGCGAAACACCCATTATAACTTTTTCTGGCGCATTATCTCCACCCATTGCATCAACTGCAATTTTAATTTTATCTGACATAAAATTACTCTTTAGGGTCTATTACTTGCCTGCCTTTATAAAATCCAGTTTTTAAATCAAGATGATGGGACAATCTGTATTCACCGGATTTTTTATCCTCTATAATATTTTTAGGGTTAATTCTATTATGAGACCTTCTTTTACCAGCTCTCGATTTTGTAGTTTTACGTTTTGGTACAGCCATAAGATATATTTTAATGATCTAATATATTGTTTATATAGTAATTTAAAGACTTATTTTTTAAATTATTTAAGTAATTATCAAAATAATCTACAAAAAAACTTGAATTTGAATTTTTATCTAGGATATTTATAAAAAATTCTCCCTTTTTATTATTGTCAATATTTTCCCAGTAATGAATATCTCCAATAATCTTATGGAATAAATTTAGGTAATCCTTCATTTTCTTATTAATTGATACATCTCCATACCCAATTTCTCTAATCGATATTTCAATTTGTTTAAAATTGTAATCATAAATATTCTGCATTAATTTTTTATTATTTTCATTTTTAAAAACTTTAAGAAAAAAAGCAAAATGAATTAAAAAAAGTGTTAATCTATAGGAAAATACTTCTTCACTCCCTATATTATGATAAAGTAATTTATTTCTAGTTAATTTTATTAAATTATTGTAAATATTTATATAATTTGTCATTTAATGAAACTATTAATAGTTATTTTTATATTTTTATCAAGTTGTACAACTAACAAAGTAATTAGTAATCATGGTCTTTCCTTAATAGAAAAAAAATCAGAAGAACTAATAATTGACAAAACTAGCAAAAGTGATGTTAACGATCTTTTGGGACCACCATCATCTATAAGTTCGTTTGACGAGAATGTTCTAATTTTTATAGAAAGAAAAAAAACCAGCACAACTATATTTAAATTAGGAAAAAGGAAAACAATTAAAAATAATGTTCTAGTATTAAAGTTCAATGAAGAAGGAATATTAAAAAAAAAAGACCTATACGACTTAAATGATACAAACAATATTGAGTTTTCTAAGAATATAACATTGGCTGGTTATAGCAAAAATTCATATATTTATAATGTTTTGACTAGTTTAAGACAAAAAATAAATGCACCTGTAGCTCGGAAGAAAAGAGAAAAAAATTAAATAAATTAAGATGCAATTACTGCAAGTAATAATAAAGCAACTATATTCGTAATTTTAATCATTGGATTAACAGCTGGACCTGCTGTATCTTTATATGGGTCACCCACCGTATCACCAGTAACAGCTGCCTTATGCGCCTCAGATCCTTTTCCACCAAAGTTTCCATCCTCAATATATTTTTTTGCATTATCCCATGCACCTCCCCCAGCTGTCATGGATACTGCAACAAATAATCCTGTAATAATAACTCCAAGTAACATTGCACCAACAGATGCTAAGGCTGCTACTTGTCCTCCGATTGCAAAAATAATAAAATAGAGGACTATAGGTGACAAAACAGGAAGTAACGATGGTATGATCATTTCTTTTATCGCTGCAACAGTAAGTAAATCCACTAATTTTGCATAGTCTGGTTTTTGTGTTCTTTTCATAATTCCGGGAAATTTCTTAAACTGGCGTCTAACTTCTATAACAACAGATCCTCCAGCTCTTCCCACAGCTTGCATTCCCATAGAACCGAATAAATATGGTAGCATTCCGCCAATTAACAAACCAACTACAACATAAGGATTTGATAAATCAAAAGTAACAACTATTCCTTCAAGTTTTGATCCAGCTTCTTTTGAAAAATGCTTTATATCCTCTGTGTAGGCTGCAAAAAGAACAAGTGCACCTAAGCCTGCTGAACCAATCGCATAGCCTTTTGTAACTGCTTTAGTTGTATTTCCTACAGCGTCTAATGCATCGGTTGTTTTCCTCACATTATTTGGAAGTTTTGACATTTCTGCTATACCTCCAGCATTATCAGTAACTGGACCATATGCGTCTAAGGCAACTACCATACCAGCTAACGCTAGCATTGTCGTTACAGCAATAGCAATGCCGTATAAACCTGCAATACTATTTGTTAATAAAATACCACTTACTATAATTAATGCAGGAATAGCTGTAGCCTCCATAGAAACAGCTAAACCTTGAATTACATTTGTTCCATGACCTGTAGTTGAAGAATTAGCTACACTCTTTACAGGCCTATAATTCGTGCCAGTATAATATTCTGTAATCCATATGATTAAACCAGTAATAATCAAACCTATAACTCCACAAAAATACAAATTCTTTCCATTAAATGTTTTGTCATTTACTGTAAACTCTGAGGAAAATCCAATTACATAGTCTGTTAGTGGATATAGAAGAATTAATGAGGAAATAGCTGTTGCGATAAATCCTTTATAGAGTGCATTCATAACATTTTTGCTATTACCAAGTTTTACAAAAAAGGTTCCTAAAATTGACGTTACAATACAAACTCCACCTATAGATAAAGGGTATAACATCATGCTCATATCGTTAATAAAAAATATTGAGGCTAAAACCATTGTCGCAACAATTGTTACTGCATATGTTTCAAACAAATCAGCTGCCATGCCAGCACAATCACCAACATTGTCACCAACATTATCTGCAATCACTGCAGGGTTCCTTGGATCATCTTCAGGAATTCCTGCCTCTACTTTACCAACAAGATCAGCTCCTACATCGGCCCCTTTAGTAAAAATACCTCCGCCTAACCTAGCAAAAATTGATATTAAAGATGCACCAAAGCCTAATGCAACAAGTGCATTAACAATTTCTCTCTCATCAATATTAAATTTTAATAAAATGTAATAATATACAGCAATTGATAATAAGGCTAAACCTGCAACTAACATACCAGTTACAGCCCCAGATTTAAATGCTATATCCAAACCTTTTACAAGTCCCTTTCTTGATGCTTCAGCAGTTCTTACATTTGCTTGAACTGAAACTAACATACCAACATATCCAGCAATTCCTGACAAAGTTGCTCCGATTAAATAGCCTAATCCAACTAATGCACTAAATGCAATACTTATGATAACTAAAACTACTACACCCACAACCGCAATTGTTTTGTATTGTCTGTTTAAATAAGCCTTAGCACCAATTTGAATAGCAGAAGCTATTTCTTGCATTTTTTGATTTCCTGAACTTGCATTAAGAATATTTTTTCCTGTAAAAAAACCGTAAATTATTGATAAAATTCCTGCAAGAATTGTATAAATTAAAATTGTCTCGTTGATTGCTTCCATAGATTTGTTTCTATAAATATTAAAAATCGGACATTACAAAAAAATTGATAAAAGGCAATAAATAACTTTTTACAAATAGTGTGAATATCCTTGATAATTTGTAATTTTTCTAATCTTTTTATCGATTTTTAAAAAATTAGACTTATTTGATTTAATAATTTTACCTATGATTGATATTTTTTGATTCATTTTTTTAAATTTTTGTAAAATTTTCCTTCTATAGGATCGTTTTGCTGTAAAAAGTGTTTGATAATCATCACCATGAAATAATAATTTTTCAAGTTTATAACTATTGTTTTTATTAAATTTTTTAAACTGAATTGAAGTAGGTATTTTGTCAATATCAATTAAATAATTCAACTTTTGTTGGTTTATCAATTTATTTAAATCAATAAGTAAGCCATCCGATACATCTATTGATGAATTAGATAATTTTTGAATTAAATTAATAGATTTAAATGGTATATCCGGAATATAATATTTTTTAATAAAGTAATCTTTTGATATTTTGTTAGATATTTTAATTTTTTTTTTAAGTAATTGTAATCCTATATAGCTATCGCCAATATTTCCAGTAACATAAATATCATCATTTAATTTTGAATTATTTCTTTCGATAATTTTATTGGCAAAACCAATAGATACTATTGTGAAAGATATAAATTTACCTGATACAGTATCACCACCAGAGATCTTTAAATTAAATTTTTTTTGCTCTTCCATTAAAGATTTTATTAAAAGTTTTGATAATTTATTATTTAAGGTTTTTTTTTTTAAACTAGCAGATATAAAATAATATTTCGGTTTAACTCCTTTACAAATTAAATCAGAAATTGATGATCTGATAATTTTTTTTATTACTAAACTAGGATTATCAAAATTTAAAAAATGAACACCCTCATTATATGTATCTATAGAAACAGCAATTTTATTTTTTTTATCATAAAATATATCGTCATTTAGATTTTTTGCGGATTTATTATTTTTAGCTAATTTAGATAAATAATTTTTTATAAATTCTTCTTCAATCATTAATTTCTTAATCGTTTTGAAATTTTATCTAATATAGCATTTAAAAATTTTGTTTGAGAATTTTCTATAAAGAAATTAGATGCATTCAAATATTCTTTGATGATTATTTTTGTTGATGTATTTGGTTTGTATAAAAGTTCATAAATTGCACTTTTTATTATAACTTCAAATACTTTATCTTGTCTTTTTAAATTAAGATCATCACTCAAATGAAAATTAATTTCCTCTTCAATTAATTCATATCTTTCAATAGTACCGTTAACGACATCTTTGATAAATTTTTTAAATCTATGCTTAGGAAAGGTAATATTTTCATCATTATTAAAAATTTTGTTATATATTTTTTGAATAATTATTACTCTTGGATTATTTTTGGGACTATAATTAATTGGCATACTATTGTTCTAATATTGAAATTACAGCCTCAGCAGCCTCTTTGCCTTTGTTTGTTCTTTTGATTGCTTGAGCTTTATTAAAAGATGAAATAATTCCATCACCAATTGGTTTTTTATATTTGATTGACAAATTCATAATGCCTAATGTTGTTGAATTTGAAATTAGTTCAAAATGATATGTTTTACCTTTTATTACACATCCTAAAGCAATGAAACCCTGATATTTATTCATATTTTTAGCTATAGTTACTGGTATTTCAAAAATACCAGGTACATAAATAATTTTATAATCGTAATTATTTAATTTTTTACAAGCACTATTAATTAATTTTTTTGTTATATCTTTGTAGTAATTAGATGCTACTACTAATATTTTATTTCTCATTTCACTATTTCTTGTCTTATAATTTTTATATCGTAACCTTCCAAACCAATAACTTTTTTTGGGGAACTAGATACTAGTATCATTTTATTAATTTTTAAATCTTTAATAATTTGAGCTCCAATACCATAATTTCTAATCAAATTATCTGAGTTTTTGTTCGAATTATTATTTTTTACCTTATAGGCTTTTAGTGTTTGTGTAATTAATTTTGGGTTAGTATTATTTATGAAAACTAATACACAATTATTAAATCTTTTAAAATAATTTAGTGTTTTCGTAAATGAAGTAGGAATTTTTTGATTAATCAAATAATTGTGAATTATATTGGACGATATAACTCGAACCCTAGGTAAACTTTCTTTTTTAATTTTACCTTTTATTAATGCAAAATGTTCTGTACCATCAAGAAGGTTTTCGTAAACTCGTATTTTATATATTGATTTTTTAAATTTAATAGATGTTGTTTTTTTTAATTTAATTAATTTTTCTTTTTTCAATCTATAAGCAATTAAATCCTCAATCTTGGCTATTTTTAATTTATGTTTTCTAGCAAAATTAAATAAATCTTGCCCTTTAGCCATTGATCCGTCTTCGTTAAGTATTTCACAAATAACAGCAGAGTTATTTTTTTTTGCAAGTCTAGATATATCTACAGATGCCTCTGTGTGACCAGCTCTAACTAGTACACCACCGTCTTTAGAGATAATTGGAAAAACATGTCCTGGAGATACTATATCATTTTTTTTTACATTTTTTTTAGTCGCAACTTTAATTGTTTTAGATCTATCACTTGCAGAAATTCCTGTTGTAACACCCTTTTTAGCTTCTATAGAGACAGTAAAAGCAGTTTGATGCCTAGATTTATTTACTGGTGACATGTAATTTAAATTCAGTTTCCTTGCTTGTGTAGAGTCAAGAGCCAAGCAAATTAAACCACGTCCATATTTAGCCATGAAGTTTATTTTTTTTGGATTTACATCTGATGCACAAAAAATAAGATCACCTTCATTTTCTCTATTTTCATCATCCACTAAAATATACATTCCACCTCTTTTGGCTATTGAAATAATTTTTACTATTGAGGTATAATTTTTATTTTTCATTTAGGAATTTTTTTACATATTTAGACAATATATCAATTTCTATATTAACTATGTCTTTTAATTTCAAATCTGCCATATTTGTTAATTTTGATGTATGTGGAATTATCCAAATTGAAAATTTATTACCAACTATTTTTGATATTGTTAAAGAAACACCATTTATTAATATTGATGCCTTATTGACTAAAAATTTTTGAAAATTTCCATGAATTTTAAATTCAAGGACATATGCTTTATCTTTTTTAAATTTTTTTATTAATGTAGCCGTGGTATCAACATGACCTTGACATATATGACCCGATATATCTTGACCTTTTTTTAAAGGTGTTTCTAAATTTATTTTTTCACCTTTTTTAATATTTTTGAATTTACTTCTACTCAAAGTTTCCTTTGATAAAAAAAATTCCATTAATTTTTTTTTATACGATATAAGCGTTAAACATACACCATCACATGATATGGACATTCCTATTTTTTTTTTTGAAAGTTTTAAATTTGATTTTAAAAAAATATTAATACCATTTTCTCTTTTTATAATTTTTTCAACATTGCCAGTATTATATATAATTCCGTTAAACATTATTTATAGTATTGAGTTATTTTATCATCTCCTAGATAAGTTTTAACAAACTTAGTCTTTAATAATTTTCTTTTTTTTAAAAATTTTGAAATCTGATATATATTATTTTTTTTTTTACCAGATGAATATTGGTCACTTCGTATCAAGTAAAAATTATTAAATAAGTTTAGCTTTAAAAAACTTAATGTTAATTTTTTACCACCCTCTACTAATAAATAGTCTATTTTTAATTTTTTAATTTTTTTTAATAGATCAAACAAATCTAGCTCTTTATTTGAATTAATAGAACAATAAATCATTTTAATACCTTTTTTTTTCAAATATTTATATTTTGGATTTTTTTTATTATAAAATATGAAAGTTTTTACTTTTTTTGCAGATTTAATTAAATACAAGTTTTTTTTAATTTTTAAATCCTTATCAATTATAATTCTATGTGGTGAAAATTTTTCCAGACCTGGCAAGCGGCAACTTAATTTAGGATTATCTGAATTTGCGGTTTTGTATGATATTAATAAACCATGATTTTTATATCTTAGGAGGTGTGAAAAATCTAAACTAAACTTGTTAGAAATGTATTTTGAACCTGTGTTTATATAATAATCTTTAGTACATACAATTTTACCTGTTACAAAGGGTAAATCACTTTTTTTAATATGGAAATAAGAATTATATAGATCTAAACCCCTTTTTTTTAACAAGAATTTCTGACAAGAAATCTTATTATTTTTGAAGATTTCTTCAGATTTACCAGCTGATCTGGTATCGATATCGTTTACTGAGTAGAACACTTTTTTTATTTTTGAATTAATTATTAATTTTGTACATGGTGGTGTTTTGGCATAATGACTGCATGGTTCTAATGTTACGTACAATATACTTCCATTAACTTTTTCTGATGAATTATTAATAGCGTCAGCCTCAGCATGTGGAACTCCACCTATACCGGTTTGGCCTGTTGAAATAATTTTATTATTTTTAACTATAACACACGCAACAGATGGGTTTGATCCGGTTAACCCGATCCTATCACTAGCCATACTGATGGCTAAATCCATATATTTTCTATTTCTATTTGTTTTTGATAACATTAATTTTGTCCACAAATTGAACAAAATCTTTCTCTTCTCTAAAATTTCTATACACCGAGGCAAATCTAACGTAAGCAACTGGGTCAAGTTCTTTTAATCCATCCATTACTAACGTTCCAATCGTATTAGAAGATATTTCACTTTGTCCCAATTCCTCTAAAGATCTTGATATATTTGTAATAAATTTTTCAACAGTATCTGTGTCAATGGGTCTTTTTTTTAATGCAATATAAATTGATTTGGATAATTTTTCCCTATCAAAAGGTGATTTTCGACCATTTTTTTTAACTACAATTAATTCTCTAAATTGAACTCTTTCAAAAGTAGTAAATCTCTCACCACATTCACAAAGTCTTCTTCTTCTGATAGAAGTCCCATCCTCGGTTGGCCTTGAATCAACAACGGACGTCTCACCTTTTTTACAAAATGGACAAATCATTATTTAGATTTATATTTATCTTAGGTGTTTGTAAATCGGGAATTTAGAGCAAAGTTCAACAACTTCTTTTCTGACTTCAGATTCAACAACGCTATTATCTTCAGGATTCTTAGATAAACCATGTATAGTTTTAGTAATTAATTCACCTATTTTTTCAAATTCTTTTAATCCAAAACCTCTAGTAGTAGCTGCTTGAGATCCCAATCTAATACCTGAAGTTATCATTGGGCTTTCTGTATCAAAAGGTATTCCATTCTTATTGCATGTAATATTTGCTCTTGAAAGGCTATCAGAAGCTATGTTTCCTTTGACATTAAAAGGCCTTAAGTCCACTAACATTAAATGCGTATCAGTTCCACCAGAATATATTTTAAATCCGTTGTTTTTTAAGGTTTCAGCAAGAATTTTTGCATTAGCTAATACTGTACTTATATATTCTCTAAATTCTGGTTTTAAAGCCTCTAAAAAACCAACTGCTTTAGCTGCTATAATGTGCATCAACGGTCCACCTTGATATCCTGGGAATACAGCTGAATTAAATTTTTTAGCTAAATCTTCTCTATTAGTTAAAATTATTCCGCCTCTTGCGCTTCTAAAAACTTTATGTGTAGTTGAAGTCACAACATCAGCATGATCACAAGGGTTAGGATAACCTTTACCTGCAACTAATCCAGAAAAATGTGCCATGTCTACCATAAAATAAGCACCAACTTTGTCTGCAATCTCCCTAAATTTTTTAAAATCGATAATTCTTGAATATGCGCTTCCTCCAGCAATTAACATTTTTGGTTTATGCTCTAAAGCAAGTCTTTCAATTTCATTATAATCTAACAATTCGGTCTCTTTATCAACCTCATAAGCTATAGCATTAAACCATTTTCCCGATACTGCAGCCTTTGAACCGTGAGTTAAATGCCCACCAGAATTTAAACTTAATCCCATAATAGTATCACCTGGTTTAAGTAATGCTAAAAAAACTGCACCATTTGCCTGAGCTCCAGAGTGGGGTTGAGCATTTGCAAATTTACAATCAAATAATTTTTTAAGTCTTTCTATAGCTAAGCTTTCAGCTACATCAACATGCTCACATCCATTATAATATCGTTTTCCAGGGTAGCCCTCTGCATACTTGTTTGTTAGTACAGAACCTTGTGCTTCTAATACAGCTTGTGAAACTATATTTTCAGAGGCAATAAGCTCGATGTGATTTTGTTGTCTGATTAATTCATCATCTATAGCTTTTGAAATTTCAGGATCGATTTCCGAAAGTTTTTTTTCGAAAAAGTTTTGATATTCTGGATTTAAATATTTTCCTTCACTAGACATTTTAAATTCTCCTTATTCTTTTTTTATGTCTTCCACCTTCGAACTCTGTATTTAAGAAAACATTTACAAAACTGCAAGCATTTTTTCTACTTAAAATTCTTGAACCTAATGTAATGATATTTGCATCATTATGCAATCTCGATAATTTCGTAGTTTTAAGGCTAAAACACTGAGCAGCCCTTATATTCTTATGTTTATTTGCGGTTATACACATACCTGTGCCAGAACCACACACTAAAATACCGACGTTTTTTTTACTGATTTTGACCTTTTTAGCCACTTTATGAGCGTAAATGGGATAATCAACTCTTTTTGAATTTTTTGGTCCAAGGTCAATACAACTTATTTTTTTTTTATTTAAATATTTTTTAATATATTCTTTTAAATTAAATCCAGCATGATCTGATGAAATAAATATTTTTTTCAAATTAATTAAAATTATAATCCAATACGCAGGCAACTAAATGAACTCTGTTTTCCTCACCACCATTAAATGCGTTGTGATATTTTACATTATTAGTTATCCATACACCGCCATCTGCTGGCATATGTTGTGCAGCATTATCAATTACCATCAAGCATCCTGGATTAGTAACTATTGGTATGTGTAATCTTGGTTCTGGGTCTCTATGCCAACTTAGTGTTGATCTTGGTTCCTTTAAGAGCAATCTTACCCTACCCAACTTATAATATTTTTTTAATTCATCAAATACTTCTTTAAAGTATGTGTGCTCAAATTCTTTTACAAATTCAGTGTACTTACCTTCATCGATGCTAACATCTCTAGAAACCTCAACACCAGTTGAGTCAGGTTTTGTCCAATATACACCTCTTGCCTTATGTCCCTTAACAGAATCAGGATCCCCAGGAATTTGAGTTAATGGAATTGCAGCAAAATGTGGTATACCTAAACTCGTATCAAATCCCTTAATTTTTAAAACCTCATTCAAAGCATTTTTTAATTTTTTTAAATCAAATTGAATATTTTGTTTTTGAAAATCATTATGAAATTTTTGTGTTTTTATTTCATTTAAAGGTGTTACATTGGTCATAATAAATAAATACTTTATTTAATACTATAATACATATAAATATTGCCGCATATTAAATTTTAATTGAGAATGATTATCACTGGAAAATATCCAAATCTTAGATTGAGACGGAATAGACGTCATGATTGGATTAGAAGATTAATTGAAGAAAATAAATTGTCTGCAAATGATTTAATTTTACCAATTTTTTTAACTAATGGAAAAAACAAGAAAGAAAAAATTCCAAACATGCCAGGTATATTCAGATATTCGGTTGATAAAATTGGTATGATTCTTGACAAAGCAATAAAAATAAAAATCCCTGTTGTTGCATTATTTCCATATACAGAAAAAAAACTAAAAAACAGTTTGGGTTCTGAAGCATTAAATGAAGATAATTTAGTTTGTAAAGCAATTAGACAAATTAAAAAAAAATATAAAGATCAGATAGGTATTATGTGCGATGTTGCTTTAGATCCTTATACAAATCATGGTCATGATGGATTAATACATAAAGGTAAAATATTAAATGATGAAACAAATAAGATTTTAGTGAAACAATCTTTGTTACAAGCGTCTATGGGTTGTGATATCATAGCACCGTCGGATATGATGGATGGAAGAATTGGTTTAATCAGAAAATATTTAGATAAAAATAAATATACTGAAGTTCAAATAATGTCATATGCAGTAAAATACGCTTCAAGTTTTTATGGCCCATTTAGAAATGCTGTTGGTTCGAAGGGATTATTAAAAGGCGATAAAAAAACCTATCAAATGGATTTTAAAAATAGTTCAGAGGCTTTAAGAGAAGTGGCATTAGATATAAAAGAGGG
>CEPJ01018988.1_pt1 | contig 15920 bp, 15 predicted proteins | sample 530561 | NCBI WGS metagenome assembly CEPJ01 (sample SAMEA2620404, study PRJEB7988) | marine metagenome | biome: marine biome (ENVO:00000447); feature: surface water layer (ENVO:00002042); material: "saline water (ENVO:00002010), including plankton (ENVO:xxxxxxxx)" | depth 5 m
CCTTCTAAGCAGTGGGTCGCAAGTTCGAATCTTGCAGGAAGCGTAAATTATTACAAATAAGTTTCCTTAAATTCTTTGATAGTTTTGCGAATTCCGTCTATAAGAGAAATTTTATGACTCCAACCAAGCTTAGAGATTAAACTAATATCTAATTTCTTTTGATGTGTCCCATTAGGTTTTTCTAAGTCCCACATTATATTCCCACTAAAACCAGATTCATCTTTAATAATTTGCGCCAAATCTTTTATGCTGAGATCTATTCCAGTCCCAATGTTTATATGAATAGATTCTTTATTTTTGAAATGTTTACAATTTCTCAAATCATATGAATTTATGTTCTCTAGAATAAAAACGCAAGCATCACCTAAATCATCACAATGTAAAAATTCTCTCAATGCAGATCCGTTACCCCAGCATGTAACATCTTCATGATTATATTTCTTAGCCTCACAAAATTTTCTTATCAGTGCAGGCATAACATGGCTTGTTTTTAAATCATAATTATCGCCAGTTCCATATAAATTAGTTGGCATTAAACTTATAGCATCAAAAGCATATTGTTTATTTAGTGCCTCACAAAGTTTTAAACCTGAAATCTTAGCAATTGCATAAAATTCATTTGTAGGTTCTAAAGAACCACTCAATAAACATTCCTCATTTATAGGTTGAGATGAATCTCTAGGATAAATACAACTACTTCCTAAAAATAAAAATCTTTTAACATTAAATTTCCAAGAATTTTTAATAACATTTGTTTGAATTAACAAATTGTTCAAAATAAATTCAGTTGGGAATTGTTTATTGGCTAGTATTCCTCCAACCTTGGCTGCACATAAAATAACAACATCAGGTCTATTGTAATTAAAAAATTCATTCACTTCATTTTCTACGCTTAAATCCAAAAATTCTTTGTTACAGGTAAGTATATTTTTATAGCCTTTTTTGACTAAATTCCTTAATACAGCTTTTCCCACCATCCCTTTATGTCCTGCGACAAAAATCTTATCATCGTATTTTATGAGTTTTTCTGATCTAGACATTTACGATATATTATTAATTTCTTCTAATCGATAATTGATTTTTTGTCTCTTCTAAATCATTCTTTACCATTTCTTCAATTAATCCATCTAGAGAAGTTTTAGGTTCCCAACCTAAAATATTTTTTGCACTTGAAGAATCCCCTAAAAGACTATCAACTTCATTTGGTCTGAAGTATCTTGGATCTACTCTTATGACAATTTTATTATTATCAGCCCTTCTGCCAACTTCATTAATTCCTTCGCCAGACCAAATTATTGAAGCTTCATGAGAGGTCCAACCTAATTTAGAAGCAGTTATTTCGACAAATCTTCTTATACTTTCCTGTCTTCCAGTTGAAATAACAAAATCTTTTGGCTTATCTTGTTGAAGCATTAACCACATCATCTCAACATAATCTCTTGCATGCCCCCAATCTCTTTTTGAGTCTAAATTGCCGAGGTAAAGGCAATCATCAAGTCCACATTGTATGCGAGCTAGTCCTCTTGTAATTTTTCTGGTAACAAATGTTTCTCCTCTTCGTGGACTTTCATGATTAAATAAAATTCCATTGCAAGAAAATAATCCATATGATTCTCTATAATTAATTGTTATCCAATATGCATAAAGTTTAGCCGCTCCATATGGACTCATTGGATAAAATGGGGTTGTTTCTTTCTGAGGAATTTCTTGTACTTTTCCGAAGAGTTCACTTGTACTTGCTTGATATATTTTTGTTTTATCTTTTAAACCTAATAATCTTACTGCTTCTAATATTCTTAGGGTGCCTAATCCATCACAGTTTGCAGTATATTCTGGGCTTTCAAAACTAACTGCAACATGACTTTGCGCGGCTAAATTATAAATTTCGTCAGGCTTAATAAGTTGAATTAAATTAATTAAATTTGAGCTATCTGTCATATCTCCATAATGAAGTTTCAGATTTTGGGCTGCAATATCATGAGGATCCTTATATAAGTGATCTATTCTAGCTGTATTAAAACTACTTGATCTTCTTTTTATTCCATGAACTTCATAACCTTTGTTTAAAAGAAATTCAGCTAAGTAACTACCATCTTGACCTGTAATACCTGTAATAAGAGCTTTTTTCATTTTAATTATATATATTGTTTTTTACTTGATAAATAATTTTTATTTCTTTTTAAATATAGCAATTGAAGGTAATTAAAAACTCAAAAGCAATGTTGCATTAGGGGTAAAAATTAATAATAATTAAAGCAATGATAAATTTCTATATATTGAGGTTGATATTTTAATAAATGTTTTCTTATATTCTCCTTTTTTTATCTTCAATTCCTCTCTTATCTAAAGGTAAAAATTTTAAACTTGACTCTCAACTATATGCTCTTCTATTGACAAGTGCTTTATTTGCTTATTCTATATTAGGATTTATTTCTATAGAAATAATTTATTTTAATCGAAGCAGGTTTCCAATATTTTATATTTCAATTTTAATTTTTTTATTAACTATCTTTTTTAATAAAAGTTCATTTAACACATATATAAAAATTAAAAATTTTTTAATTTCAGAAATTAATAATTTTAAGAAAGCTTTTGAATTTCAACAGCAAAAAAATCTGGTAATCTTAATTTGCTTTTTGCTTGTTTCAATAACTATATCTTCCATTGGGCCAATTAATCATCCTGATTCTTTGGATTATCATGTTGGTTACCCATATCAATACTGGCTTAAAGGTAAGTTCTTTATTGATGGTGGATTTCATCAGGCCCTTATGGGATCAGGAGATTATGCAAATTTAGCATTTATTCAAGAAAAAACATTATGGTTTATAAGATACTTACAAATTTCAAGCTTACCTCTGATAACTTTATTTTTAATAAATAAATTAAAGAACAAATTATACATTATTGCTTTCTTGAGTAGCTCAACATTTATACAATGGAGTACTATAGGAAAGCCTTTATTTTTAGGTGAAGCCTCTTGCGCAATAGCCTATATTATCTGGAAAGAGTATAAAGATAATTTCTCGAGCAAATTACTTTTGATATGTATTATTTCTTGCTTTAGTATTAAAATTTCATCATTAATTGTTTGTACTCCTATCTTAATAGACCTAATAATAAATAAATTTTTAATTGAAAAAAATAATTTTTTAAAAGATAAAATTTACTCTCTAAAAGAAATTTTCTTTGAAAAAACAATATTTTTATCGCTTTCATTGCTATTAACAATTTTATTTTTGAGGTTTAAAATCATTGGCAATTTTGCTTTTCCATTAATGACAAATATTTTCAATAAAAATGATATTCATTTAATTAATTTCACGAATTTCTTATCAGGGTATAAGCGAGATGGGGCTTTCCCTTTAAATATTTTTCTTCCAACTAGTTTTTCTGATATTGCAAGCTCACTTGGGCCTGGTATTTTTTTAATATTCCTTTTTCTAATAATTAAAACTTTTAATCCTATAAATCTTAAAAAAAATGTCTTATTTTACGTTTGTCTATCCCAAATTTTACTTTTAATACTTTTTTGCCAAGGCAGAGCTGATTACTATGCTATGCCAGTTATCATTGCTATATATTTTTCTGATAATCTAAATTTTATATATAAAAATAAATTTTTAAGATTACCCTTAATTTTATCAATCTATTTTCAGGTGTTTTTAATAATTGGATTTTTATTCTTCTCTATAAAACAAAATGTCTCAGCAATCAATAATTATAAAGAGGCAATGATTTCAAGTTCTTATGGCTATGATTTCTCAAGATTAATAAACAATAAAATCTCAGGAAATTTCTATCAAAATGTCATCAGAGATCCGAGATACTTTTATCCCAAGAATTACATTGCAAGGGAAGAAATGCAAAAATGCTTAAAAGATAATGAGCAAAACCTCTGTTTAAAAAAATATAATATTGGCCAAATAATAACATCCAAAGATTTTTTATTAAATAAAGAAAACTATAATTGTGAAACAAAATATTTTATGTCTGGGTCAAGAAATCCATTTAATAGGAAAGATCGATATGCAGAGGTATGCGAAAAGATAAATTTAATAAAATAAATTATATTTTAAGATACACCATATTGCCCAAACTCCATCTCTCCAGCCAATTTTTTTTCCTTCTTTATAAGTTCTTCCATAATAAGATATTCCAACTTCATAAATTCGACAATCTAATTTTGCAATTTTTGCAGTTATTTCCGGTTCAAAACCAAATCTATTTTCCTCTATTTTTATTTGCTGTATTATTTCTCTTCTAAATGCCTTATAACAAGTTTCCATATCAGTTAAGTTAATATCAGTAAATACATTACTTAATAAAGTTAAAAATCCATTACCAATCCTGTGCCAAAAATATACAACTCTATGAGGTTGCCCCCCTTGAAATCTGCTCCCATAAACTACATCTGCTTTCCCATTTACAATTGGTTCAATAATATCCGGGAATTGATTAGGATCATATTCTAAATCTGCATCTTGAATTATTATTATTTTACCTTTTGCTAAAGAGATTCCTGAACTTAATGCGGCTCCTTTGCCAAGATTTTCATCATGAAAAATAGTTTTAATATTATAGGATTGGACATTCTTTAAAAATTCTCTTGAACCATCACTAGAAAAATCATCTACAATTATGATTTCCTTAGATCCCACTGGAGAACTCTGAATATTATTTATTACTTTACCTAATGTTTTTATTTCATTAAAACAAGGAACTATAACAGACAAAAGTATTTGCTCATTATCTTTATTCATAAGTTAATTTTTGAAGACGAAATACTTTTGTGTTAAATATGATACTAATGCTAAAAAGGGAACAATAACAAGAGATACAATATTTTTTGAAATACCAAAAGAATGGAAATATTCAATCAAAAACCAATTTATATTCCATAAAAAAATTACTAATATCATATATTTAAGAAAAATGCCTTTTCTGAGTTCCCTTACTTTGAAAACCCTTTTTCCATAAAAATAATAACCAAATAAATAATTAAACATTTGACTAATAAATGTTGCTTTTACAGTGCTTATGTAAAGCAAAAGAGTTTGCAATATTATGTTACTTACGAAAATATTTATAGAGCCAAAAAAAATAAATTTATATTTGGTAGCTTTTAAAATTTTTAATTGTTTCATGCAAAATTTAGAGCTTGAGTTCCTTCAATAATTATTTTTGTGAACCTAAACTCCAATAGTTAAAACCTATTTTTAATAAAGTTTTACTAGTAGTACAAAATCTGGTGTCAAAAAGCCAACAAGGCTTTTTCATAATCTTATATATTTTTTCCCAATCAATATTCTTAAATTCATCCCACTCTGTTAATACTAAAATTGCATGACTATTATATGCAGATTCTTCTAATGAATTACAAAATTCCCAACTACCTTTATCTTTACCTTTTTCTCTACAATTTAAATTTAAATCTTTAGCAATCTGATCGGAGTCAACTTTAGGATCGTAAATTGATAAATTTGCTCCCTCTTCAATTAAGTCATTACAAATATTTATACAAGGTGAATTCCTTGTATCGTTTGTATTCGCTTTAAAAGCAAATCCTAAAATTGAAATCTTCTTATCAGAAATATTTCCAAATAATTTATTCACTACTATTTTTGAAATTCTGAGTTTTTGCCAATCATTAATATTTAGTACACTCTGCCAATAACTTGCAACTTCATCTAACTTATAGAATTCACATAGATATATTAAATTAAGGATATCCTTCTGAAAACAGCTACCCCCAAAACCGGGGCTAGGATTAAGGAATTTCTCCCCAATCCTAGAATCAGTACCAACGGCTAAGCTAACTTGCTTAATATCCGCACCAGTTTCTTCACATAAAGCTGAAATAGAATTAATTGAAGAAATTCTTTGAGCCAAAAAGGCATTAGATACTAATTTTGACAATTCAGAACTCCATAGATTTGTTCTTATTACTCTTTTCTTAGGAATCCAATTTATATATAAATCTTGAAGCGCGTCTATTGCTTTTTCATCTTCTCCTCCAATTAAAACTCTATCAGGACTCTCCAAATCCTTAACAGCATTTCCTTCAGATAAAAACTCCGGATTTGATAAAACAGAAAAAGTTTTAATATTTTCTTCTTTGTAAAAATGATGATTAGAACTATCAAGAATTTTTTTTATAGTTTCTGCTGTTCTTACTGGTAAAGTACTTTTTTCAACCACAATTGTATGCCCTTTTGCCAACTCTGAGATTTGTCTTGCTGATGCTTCAATCCACTTAAGATCACTTGCTTTTCCAGCACCTATCCCTTTTTCTTTAGTTGGCGTATTAACTGATATGAAAATCATATCTGCTTCAGAAATAGCAGAGTCAATATCAATTGAAAAAAACAAATTTCTATTTCTACAATTTTTTAATAACTTATCTAAACCCGGTTCATAAATTGGAAGCTTAGTGTAATCTTCACTATTCCATGCATCAATTCTAGATTTATTCAGATCAACAACTTTAAATTGAATATTTGGACATTTATTAGCAAAAACTATCATTGTTGGGCCACCAACATAACCAGCCCCAATACAACAGACTTTACTAACTTTATAACCACTCATTAAAATTTATTTTAAAACACTTTATATTTAGATTAATTTATCACTAATTTAATGACAAAAACAAATTACTAAATTTTTTTTATAAATTAATCTATATATAATTACTCAGAGAAAATTCTATTAAAGACCTTATAAGGTTTCGCTTAATAATGCTAGATTATATGATTATAAGAATTGATATCTAATGTTTGATAATAAATCTAAAAAAATAAGAAATTTAGTCACGGGAGGAGCAGGTTTTCTTGGCTCTCATCTTATTGACAAATTAATGAATTTGAATCAAGAGGTAATTTGTCTTGATAACTATTTTACTGGCAGCAAATCAAATATTAAGCAATGGTTAGGCCATCCAAATTTCGAGATAATTAGGCATGACGTTACAGAACCGATACAACTTGAAGTTGATCAAATTTGGCATTTAGCCTGTCCTGCCTCCCCAATTCATTATCAGGAAAATCCTATAAAAACAGCCAAAACAAGTTTCTTAGGAACTTATAACATGCTGGGATTAGCCAGGAGAGTTAATGCAAGATTTTTATTAGCCAGCACAAGTGAGGTATATGGGAACCCTAAAGAAAGTCCTCAGTCTGAAAGTTATCATGGATATGTAAATCCGGTAGGGCCAAGAAGTTGTTATGACGAAGGCAAGAGAGTTGCAGAAACTTTATGCTCAGATTATCAAAGAATACATAATTTAGATATCAGAATAATGAGAATATTTAATACCTATGGACCACGAATGAAAGCAAACGATGGGAGAGTTGTTAGTAATTTAATTTGTCAAGCTTTACAAAATAAACCATTAACTATTTATGGCGATGGACTTCAAACAAGATCATTTTGTTATGTTGATGACTTAATTGATGGAATGTTTAATTTAATGAAAAGTAATACTAAATCCCCTACAAACATTGGGAATCCAGAAGAAATTACAATTTTGGAGTTAGCAAAAAAAATTAAAGAAAAAATAAATCCTAAATTAGAAATAGTTTTCAAACCTTTGCCACAAGATGATCCTCTTAAAAGACAGCCAGATATCATGAAAGCAAAAAGTGATTTGAGATGGTGGCCTAAGATATCATTAGATAATGGACTAGACAAAACAGTATCTTGGTTTAAGAATTCATTAGATGTTTAAAATATATATTTGTTTATAAATTCAATATAATATTAAATATTTGGATTTCTTATTATCCAATTCCATCCATCCTTACACATATCAGATAATGTTCTTTCAGGCTCCCATTTCAATATTTCCCTAGCCAAATCACAATTTGAATAAACAATAGCTTTATCACCTAATCTTCTGTCTGAAAATCTATAGTTAATATGAATATTATTTACCTTCTCAAAAGTTTTTACTAGTTCTAATACTGAATGACCCTTTCCTGTTCCAAGATTAAAGATAAGGAATGAATCTTTTTTTTCATCCTGCATAAGATAATTTAATGCTGCCAAATGACCCTCGGCTAGATCCATAATATGAATAAAATCTCTTATACATGTTCCGTCTTTTGTAGGCCAATCATTACCAAATATCTCTAAAACTTCTCTTTTTGATATTGCTACATCACAAATATATGGGAAAAGATTATTAGGGATATTTAAAGGGCACTCTCCAATCTCTCCTGATGAATGTGCTCCAATTGGATTAAAATATCTGAGCGATATTACATTCCAATTATTATTCTTCATATCACAAAAATTCCTTAATAAATTCTCTACTGCTAATTTTGTTTTACCATATGGATCAATCGGCAATAAATCATAATTCTCATATAAAGGCGATTTCTCCTTAGGACTATAAACAGTTGCGCTACTACTAAATATAAAGTTTGAACATTTAAATTCAGACATTACTTTTATTAATTGAAGAGTGCCATACACATTTACATCCCAATATAAATCAGGCAATAATATTGACTCTTTGACAGATTTCAATCCTGCAAAATGTATTACAGTTTCTATTGGTGAGGCGGAATTTGTTGCACTTTGAAAAATATTTCTTAAAAAATCAATATCCCTTACATCACCTTCATAAAAATGAAATTTAGATATATCCAATTTTTTATCTTTAATTAGTTTAGATAAATTTGCAATTGATCTTTTTGTACTATTACAAAAAGAGTCTATCAATATAACTCTAAACCCTTGTTCTATTAAAACTAATGATGTATGGGTTCCAATAAAACCTGCCCCACCAGTAATAAGTATTGAATTCATTTAAGGTAAGTTATTTAATTTATTTGAGATATAAAAGAGTTTTATTCTTGAAAAGATTTTTCTTAGATATCTTAGAATAAATGGAAGAATAAAATTATACTCAAAGTAATTCAGATAAATTATTAATACTTCTTTTAATCTTCTAAACAAAAATCTCGAACTTAATCCGCCAGCCTGAATATTTATGAGAATCTTTTTTATAAATACAATATTAAAATTATTCAAAGTTAACATTTTTAAAATTAAATCAGAATCCGCGGCTAAATAATATTTCCTTGAATAAGGCATTAATTCCTCAAGCAAACTTTGCGAGAAACATAATGATTGATGAGCTGGAACATAACCGTAGAAAATTGATTTAGCTAAATTTTTATTTGATGTATACCTAAAATTAGGAACACTATTTATCCTTATTATTAAATTTGTCTTTTTTTCTACAAATTGCGTCCCATAAATAATTAATTTTTGTTTAATCTGATTAGTATTATGAGCAATTTCTTTAGCTATGGAAGATAAGGAATTATTAGAAGAAAACCAATCATCAGAACCTAGAAAAATTACCCAGTCATTTTTATTTGCAAATTCAGCACCATAAGACATTGCAGGGTATATTCCTTTTATTTCATTATTTTCAAAATATACAAAGAATCTTTGATCTGATTCGGCACATGCATTAAGCCAATCCTTATGCTCTTTATTTGAATTTGCATCAATATATACAACCCTCCAATTCGTAAAATCCTGAGATATTATAGAGTTTCTAAATCTTTTTAATTTATCAAACGAATTAAGGGTTGGTATGACTATTAAAAAACTGATTTCTTCTGACATATTCAAATTAATTAAAACTTCTAAAAAATAAAACTTTAGATTTTAATTTCTAACATTTTTAGATATTAAGAGTTTAATATTGTTAAGTCAATCTGTTTGGGAAATAAAAAACTTAAATATAAATGATGAGTCTTTCTATTCTATTATTATCATTAAAGCTTATTATAAATTCTTATTTAGGCAAATATTTATGAAAAACGTTTTGATATATGGGGAATTTAACCCTAGAAGCACTACAGGAATTGCATATATAAATAGTAACTTAGCTTACTCTCTAAAAAACATAGGTTATGAAGTAAAGAAGATAATAGATCCTAGGCAAAAAGACTACTTTAAAAATGAAAAAATTGTCAAAAAGAATATTAATTTAAAGGAATTTATAAAATTATTTTTTTTCTTAATAATTACAAAAAAATATGAAATTAGTTTTATCACAATATCATTAGGTAATTTGGGATTATTGAAAACATTTATTATTCAGTTCTTATTGAATATTAAGTCTAAAAGAAGTTATTTATACGTTCATAGAGGAGATTTAAATAAAAACTATAAGAGCTCTTTCTATAAAAAAACCATAATAAGTTTAATCCTAGCAAACGCATATAAGATAATTTTTCTATCAAAAAAATTCAAAAAGGAAAATAAAATTCAGGAAATTAATAATAAAATACTTATTCTACCTAACTCACTTAGCAAGTCAGATTCTGACTTAAGTAAAAGATTATTTCAAAAAAAAATTAAGAAAGTGGATAGAGAAATTAAAAAAATAAAATTTCTATATTCTGGAAATATCCAAAAGTCAAAAGGAGTTTATAATATTATCAAAGCATTTGATGAGATTAATAAGGAAAATAGTAATTACAAACTAACACTTGATATATTTGGAATGAAACTTGAAAAAATTAATCTAGAATTTGATTATATTAACTATAAAGGGAAATTAGATACTAATAATAGATTAGAGCATATGAGTAAATATGATTGTCTATTATTTGCAAGTCAAAATGAGGGGTTACCAATGATACTTATAGAATCTTTATCTATTGGACTTCCTTTTATAACTACAAAGGTAGGAGCGATAGAAGATTTACTTATAAAAAACTATCCTTATATTTGTAAACCAACTATTAAAAGTATAAAAAATAATATTAATCAATTTTGCTTCGATATAACAAAAAATAAAAATCTATTAAAAAAAATTGCTATACAAAATTATAAATTATTTTCTGATAATTTTAAATATTCAATATTTGAAAAAAATATAAGCGAAAATATACTTTAGTTTTTTTAAATATACTTTTGCTATAGTTTTAAAAATTTTTAAAGAAACCAAAATTTAATGATTACTGTTTTACTATGCGTTTACAATGGGGAAAAATGGTTAAGAGAGTGTATAGAAAGTGTATTAAATCAAACTTATAAGAATTTCGAGTTTTTAATAATAAATGATGGATCATTTGATAATAGCTTAAAAATAATTAAGGAATTCGCGTTACTTGATAAGAGAATAAAATATATTACACATGAAAATATTGGTCTTACAAAAAGTTTAAATATAGGTCTTAATGCATCTAGGGGAGATTGGGTAGCAAGGATAGATTGTGATGATATAGCTCTTCCTAAAAGATTAGAATTGCAATTAAGCTATATTTTGAAAGAAAATATTTCTATAGTGGGATGTCAATCTATATTAATTAATAATGATGATTCAAAAAAAAAGAAATATTTTGTACCAACTAAAAGCGATAAGATTTATTCAAATTTAATTATGCAGAAAAGCTTCTTTAGTCATTCTTCAGTATTATTTAATAAAGAAGTTGTTTTAAGTATTGGTGGGTATAGAGAATTTTTTAAAAAATCTCAAGATTATGATTTATGGCTTAGGCTTTCAGAGATTGGTAAAGTAGGTTGTTTAAAATACTTTGGCATTTATATAAGGGATCATAAAAATAGAATTTCAATTAAAGATAAAGGGATTGAACAAAGGATTTATGCTCATTGCGCAAATATATCTCACATCATAAGAATTAAGTATGGGAATAAATATGATCCTCTTAATCAAATATCAAATAATGAATCTACATATTTCTTTGATTTTGTTTATAAAAACCTGAAAAAAACAAACACCTTATTTTTTTATAAAAAACTTTATGATTTCAAAGATAAACTTACAGGAAGTAATCTGATAGTTAAGTTAATATTTATACCAAGATATTTCAATAATTTTAATTTAATCCTTAAGTTAATTATGTGGATTTTTTTTGGTGATTTTATATCAAAAAAAATTGCCAAAAAATGGTTAAAATATAATTAAAATTGCCAGATATTAAATAAATGAGAATAGAACACTTAGGTCAATCAGGATTTTTGATAAATCACCAAAATCAATATATTTTAATTGATCCATATCTTAGTAATTCTGTAGAGATATTAGATTCTAAAGATTTAATTAGAAAAATCCCAATACCCTATAAACCAGAAAATCTAAAAAATATAAATTGGATACTTTTAACTCATGAACATATAGACCACTGCGATCCACATACTATTCCAGTCCTAGCCAAGGGCAATCCAAATGCAAGATTTATTGGGCCAGAACCTGTTAGGAATATATTAAAGAAATGGAACATAAATCCTTCAAATATAGTTGAATTAAGTGATGGAGAGATAAACCTTGGTGATAATATAAAAATTCTTCCTGTTCCATCTTCACATCCTAAACTTCTATTATCTAATGATGGCTATCCAATTACTGTTGGGTGGATAATTGACAATAACAAAACTCGAGTTTACATAGCAGGCGATACTAATATTTCTGAACAGCTTATAAAGTTTTTAAAAAAGGTTCCTCAAATCGATATCGCTATCTTACCTGTAAATGAGGATAATTTCTTTCGAAGGCGAAGAGGAATTATAGGCAACATGAGTATTAGGGAAGCGTTTGGATTAACAGATGAATTAAATATCAAACAGCTATTTCCTGTTCATTGGGACATGTTTGAAATTAATAGTGCCCTTCCCGAAGAAATAGATATTATTTATAATTCGTATCAATGGAAATTTAATTTAATTAGAAATATATCAAGATTAAAATTATAACTATAGTTATTTAATTCTAAAATTATCAATCGATAATGTAATTTTTATTAAGTTATTAGATGATATAATTTCTTCATGAAGAGTTTATTAAAAATTTTTAATAAAAAAGAAAGCTTTAGTTCATTTGTAAAAAATAAAAAAGTTGCTTTAGTAGGCCCTGCTAATTATTTAAATTATTTTGAATTTGGGGAAAATATTGATAAATATGATCTAGTGGCAAGAATAAATCGCGGTATTGAATTAGTCGATGAAAATAATAATAGTAAAATTGGTTCAAAAACTGATATTCTTTTTAACTGTTTAATTGAGCATGAAGATAATGGAGGTGTAATAAACATTAGAGAATTAAAGAAAAATAATATTAAATGGATTTGTACAACGCCTGGATCTGATTTTTCAGGAGAATCAAATTCGAACAAACTTAGTAAAGGAGTTAAATTTTTGACTTTCTTAAAATTAAAATATTTTTTTAATTTACATATTTTTGATTATAGAAAATACAACAATTTAAATAAAAGTATAGGGTGCAGAAGTAACACTGGTTTCTCTGCTATTTTTGATCTTTTAGAATGTGGAGCCAAAGAAATTTTTATAACTGGTTTTAGTTTTTATATGGATTCATTTTTTGAAGGCTATAAAAAAGGATGTTCTAGAAGTGAGGAAAAGTTCGCAAAAGATTGCTTTTCTTCAATTAGACATGACCAAAAAAATCAATGGGAATTTTTAAAAACTAATAAAAATAATCCTCGTTTAAGATTCGATCCAGTTTTATCAGAAATACTCAATAAAGAGAAGTTAAATAGAGATGAATTTAAAGAAATTATTAAGCTAGTAAAATCTAAAATTTAAGTAATGTCATATAAAAAAGTAAATTTTTGTTTTGAACCATTTAAAGGAATTCATAGGAATGAAACTTTATACATAATTGGTAATGGTCCAAGTCTTAATGAAACAGATTTAGATCTTATAAGTAATTCGCCATCAATTGCTATGAATAGAATTTCAATGATATATAAAAAACTTAACAAATGGAGACCCACATATTACTTATTTTGTTCATCAAATATATTAAATCCAATATGGGGAGAAGAATGGGGATTATCAGTTATAAATGCCGTTTCAGAAAAAAAAACTATTTCTTTCATTGACAAAAGGTGTTTAGAGTTCCTAAAAACAAACGGGATTAAAATTAATAACAATATAAATTTGATAAAAAATTTGTCTGAAAATAAACCCAATATTTATGGAGATATTAATCCTAAGAGTTTTTCAACTAATATTTTAAATTCAATCGACAAATCAGGCTCTACTATAAATTTGGCACTACAAATTGCGTATTATATGGAACCAAGAGAAATTATCTTTCTAGGGACAGATTTAGGGTGGAAGACTAATAATGGTTCAAAGATTGATAATAATCATTTTGATAAAAACTATAAAGCCCATATACCTGATCCAATAAAAGTAAATTTTCAAATGCGTAATATCCACAAATTATCAAGAAAGATTTTTAATAGAGATAAACCTTACATAAAATTTTATAATGCTTCAAAAAAAACTAAACTAGATGTATATCCAATTATAGATTTTGATCAATACGTCACAAAAGGGCTAATTGAAGAAGATAAAGAAAGATACGATATTGCAAAAAATTATTGGAAAAATCTAAAAAAAGGTAATAAATATTTAATAAAATTAAGAAGGATTATCTTTCGGATTAAAGAGAAAATTTATAAATTTATGAAAATTAAATATATCTAAATATTGATAAATTTATCAATATTTTGGAGATATTTTTTAAATAATCTAAAGAAATATAATCTTAATCTACTTTGGAGCATTAGCACTATAAAAATTAATTTTCTAAAATAGCCATGTAATCTTAAGATAGTAATAAAAATTTTTCTAGTAATTCCTCTTGTTTTCCAAACATAAAAATGTAATTCCCAACTATAAAATGATATTGCGGCAAGTTTTGATCTCAAAGATGGATAACCAACTTTTGAACTCTTTAATCCAAATTTTCTTAGGGGAGAAACCCTTAAATATTTTGCCACCCAAATTAAATGCTTTAATCTATAAAAAGTATTATTCTGACAGCAATATTTAATTGTTTTACCTCCAAGAAATTGCTTACCAAAATGAATTAGTTGTTCATTATGAAACAACATTCTATATTTCTTGTAGTGAAAATAGTTTTTAGGGTATAAATCCTGAAATGGTTTTACTAGATCTTCTTCATCAATATTACTAATGGCTAGACAATTTTCCAAAAGAGTTCTCCTTCTACAAATAAAAAACCAATCATTAAAGTGAAAAAGCATGTCATAATAGCTGAAAATATCTAAACTACCATTATCAAGAGTTATTATTCTAAGAAATTTTTTTTCATTAATTAAACATTCATATCTATTAATTGCTTTTAAAAATTTATTTTTATCCGCTATTTTCAAATCTGAGCGAATCTTCATTACCCATTCTTCATTAGAATTTAAGCATCCTTTATAAATAGTTTTTGCTTGTCTTTTTAAATTCATTGGCTTTCCTCTCGGTGGTATCATTACACTCCCAGGATCAGCATTGTTAATTATTTTTATATTTTTAAATTTACTAAAATAATTATTTTCAACTTCTTTTTCATAACAAGAAACTATAATTTGATAATTTGGGAAGCAAAAAGCTAAATCTTTAACAAGATATTTTGTGTTTGCAATAAATGGTCCTTGAACAAGGATTAACATGAGAATAATCTATTCTAATTATTAAATCATTTTTGTATCATAATCAAAAGTAATTAGCTATTCATTATATGATTATGATTAAATTGAAAAATGAAATCCTTGGATAATAAAGATTTATATAAAATAATTAAGGAGCTAAATAAAGAAAGTCCTTGGAATCATTATTTTTGGTTAAATGAAGAGCTACAAACTTTAGAAAAGGGAGCAAATCTAAAAAGTGAAGGTTCAAATTTAGAAAAATGGAATAGGATTAATAAAATTGTGGAAGAAAAATACTTTAGCAACAAATCAATTCTGGATATTGGTTGCTCAGATGGTTTCTTTTCTTATAAGGTATCAAATTATGCAGAAGAAGTTTTAGGTATTGATCTTGACCCTGCAAGAATAAAAAAAGCTAATTTTATAAAATCATATTTTAAATTAGATAATTGTAAT
>CEPJ01083704.1_pt1 | contig 15857 bp, 11 predicted proteins | sample 530561 | NCBI WGS metagenome assembly CEPJ01 (sample SAMEA2620404, study PRJEB7988) | marine metagenome | biome: marine biome (ENVO:00000447); feature: surface water layer (ENVO:00002042); material: "saline water (ENVO:00002010), including plankton (ENVO:xxxxxxxx)" | depth 5 m
CGACAAGGTTGCCAGGAGGGAAGCCGGTCGCATATTCATCAAGTTCAGGCAACCCCTCGGTTTCCCAGCTCTCGACAAGAAACGAGGAGTCCCGGCGGATGGCGAGTACTTGATCCGCTTTTCCGCAAAGGCAGTACGCAGAAAATCACGCTACAAGGATTCCGATCTGAGGTACAATTCCGACGAGCCCATGCGCCTCTCCATTTCGATTGACTCCCGGGAGTTGGGAGCGACCGCCCATCGCATCATCGGCGAGTACGAAATCCCGGATGACGAATTGATTGAGGTCGAGCATCGGGTTTGGCTCGAAAAAGGATTCACTTTTCATCTTCACTGGGCCAACGGACCCAACGGTTCCTTTAAGCGGATCATGAGGAAGGTACTGCCCAAATACAATAAGGACGCACTTTATCCCGCCCGCAACCCCCCTGAAATGTACATTGGTTCAGGCCCCGAACTTCACGTTCATTCCTTTGAAATCGAGGGTCCGTTCTTCGATCAATGGCCGCCAACTGGGTTTGCCCGTTATTTCCCCAACCCTCCTCCGGATCCCGGATCGGAGTATCTTGATGCCAGTCTGATCAGATTGGCAAACCAAGCCTTCCGGCGTCCCGTATCTCCCGATGAGCTTAAGCCTTACCTTAAGCTTGCCAGTCAATACCTGCTCGCAAAAAAGGATTTTTGGGATGCCGCGCATTATGGAGTAAGAGCCATACTGACCTCACCTCGATTCCTCTATCTCGCGGAAAGCGATCCCGGAAAAGACCCATCCGCATTAGACCCCTACGAACTCGCTTCCCGCCTTTCCTATTTCCTTTGGAGCTCCATGCCTGACAGGGAACTTAGAGAGGCAGCAGCCTCCGGCAGACTCCTCGAAACCGATGAATTGCTCTCCCAGGCCAAGCGCATGCTGCAGGACCCAAGGGCTCGGGCTTTGGCCGAAAACTTCGCGGGGCAATGGCTTCATCTTCGAAAGCTAGGAGAAATGCCACCTGATCCGGAAAAGAACAAAGCCTACTATTCGAATAACTTGGAACAGGCCATGCGAGAGGAAACCGGTCGCTTCTTCAATTACGTTCTTTCCGAAAACAGGAGCATCCTTGAATTCATTGATTCCGACTACACCTTTCTGAACGAATCCTTGGCCCAACATTATGGCATAGAGGGAGTCCTCGGCAAAACTTTTACCAAGGTTACCCTTCGTCCCGAACATAATCGGGGCGGTCTGCTCGGCCATGGAAGCGTGCTCACGGCAACCTCGAATGGCGTGGAGACTCAACCCGTGCTTCGGGGGGTTTGGGTTCTGGAAAACCTACTCGGGACTCCACCCAACTCTCCCCCACCTGACGTTGAACCCATTGAGCCAGACACCCGGGGGGTAAGTACGATGAGGGAATTGATGGAGAAACACCGCAATAATCCGACCTGCTTCGAATGTCATCGAAAGATCGATCCTCTGGGTCTTTCCATGGAACATTATGATCACGTCGGAGCCTGGCGGGAACGCTACGCCAAACGTCTGCCCATTGACGGATCGGGAGAAATGCCAGACGGCACAACCATTGAAGGTCCATCTGGGATCAAGGCTTACCTAAAGGGCAGGCCCGGTCAATTCACTCATTGCCTGACAGAAAAACTTTTCATCTACGCACTCGGAAGAAGACTGAGTTTCACTGACCGGGATGACCTTGATGCGATCGTAACTCTAATGCCCAAGTTGGGCTACGGATTGCAAGAACTGATCTTGCAGATCGTTGCCAGCGAACCGTTTCGCTTCAAATGATAAAAGGCTCTTTTTTTCTTTTTCTTGCCGGATTGGCCAGCGCGGCCCCTAAGCCAAACATCGTTTTCATCTTAGCCGATGACCTTGGGCGTGACTGGATAAGCTCCTATGGCTCCAAGCACCAAACCCCCAACATCGACCGGTTGGCCAAGGAGGGCATTAGGTATGAAACGGCTTGGAGCATGCCGCTGGGCAGTCCATCGAGCGTTACCCTACTGACTGGACAGTATCCGTTTCGCCATGGTTGGACCAGTCATCATGACCCGCCCAGAGAGGGAAGGGAAGGTTTGAGCCCGAAGAAGTTCACAACCTTTGCCCGAATCCTGCGAGAATACGGTTACTCCACGGTCATTGGAGGGAAATGGCAAATCAACCACCTTGGCAAACGACCCAACTCCCTATGGGAACACGGTTTCGATGAACATTGCGTATGGCCGGGAGCCGAAGCGGGCAAACCGGAAACCCATGGAAAATACTGGAAAGCCTTACTTCAAGCCAATGGTCGAAGGGGAAGGGCAACCTATGGTCCGGACTCAATCAATGGGTACCTGACGGATTTCATAAGGAGAAGCAAAGACAGGCCTTTTCTCATTTACTACCCGATGCTCCTTGCTCATGGCCCTTATGCCTCAACGCCTCATAATCAAGACTCAACTCCCGACGAAAAGGAAGGATTGTATGCGGGCAACGTGACTTATCTGGACCATCTCGTCGGTAAAATCATAAATAGCATCGATGAGCTTGGCCTCAGGAAAAATACGATTGTTTTCTTTACCGGGAACAACGGCTCAGCGGTCTCCGGCACCCTCAATGGCGAAGCTTACCCGAAAGGCAAGGGAGGGGAGGGCGACTGGGGGGCTCACGTGCCTTTCATTGTCCGGGCTCCTTTCCTAAGCGAGGGAAACGTCGTGTCCCGCGATCTGATTGATTTCACCGACTTGTACCCCACTTTTCTCGACTTAGCGGGAATTACCCCTCCGGAAAACCTCACTTTAGACGGCAAATCCATCGTGCCCAGCTTACGCGGCAGCGAAGATCCCTATCAAAAGCGAAGCTGGGTGTATTCTCAGTTAGGTGAGTTTCGAATGATTCGCGACTGGAATCATATCGTCGATAACAAGGGCTCCTTTCACAACCTCGCCAAAGACCCTCGGCAAGAGAGTCCGGTAAGCAAGTTGGATAAGATTGCCCCGGGACGCCGCCAACGCCTCCAAATGATCCTGGAGAGGTTCCCCGAAAATGCCACTTCACCAGTTGGGGAATTCTAATCCACAAAAGAAAAATGGATAACTCAGGCAAAAGGACACGCCGGGGTTTTGCAAAGGCATGCGTGCTGATGAGCGGAGCTCCCTTCGTGAGCCGCCTCTCCTGGGCGTACGGCTCTCCCATGCAAAAACTTCAATACGCGGCCATCGGCCTGAGCGGAAGGGGATTACTCGACCTCCATTCGATTTCCAGGCACGAAAAAGTCAGGATGGTTGCCGGCGCGGACGTTGATTCCCCAAGCGCCAACAAAATTGCAGCGAGGATGGATGGAGTGAAAACCTTTTCCGACTGGCGGGAGATGTTTGAAACCATGGGGAAGGACATCGACGTGGTCAGCGTATCCACGCCGGATCACATGCATGGCATCATGGCGATGAGCGCCATGAACTTGGGCAAGCACGTCTATGTGCAGAAACCTCTGGCCCAAACCATCGGGGAATGTAGAGCCATGGAGGAAACGGCCCGCCGGAACAAAGTCATCGTCCAGATGGGTACGCAAGGAGCATCTAGCTTCAATGATCGGAACGGCGTTGACCTGATCCGCCGTAAATTGATTGGGAAAGTAACCGAAGCCTGGGTCTTCTCCGGGAAAGGCTGGGGAGACAAGAATCCGCTTCCGGCCCGCGAGGACCCCGTTCCCGAAGGACTCGACTGGGACGGATGGCTTGGGGTAGGAGAGGAGCGCCCTTATTTAAATAAATATTACCACCCCAAGAACTGGCGGAAACGACAGGACTTCGGAACGGGAACCCTGGGGGATATGGGCTGTCATATCTTCAACGCCATGTATCGTGGACTGGGGCTGACCGTGCCTCAAAGGATTCGTTCCCAAACTGCCGTTCCCAATAAATACAACTGGACGAGCAACGAGCAAGTCGAGTTTGATTTTCCGGGTACTCCTCTGACCGATGGAGACCTCAAGGTGTTCTGGAGCAGTGGCGGTGAACGGGCTCCCAAAGCACTGACTTCCTTGGTTCCCGAGGGCGTCAAATACCGATTCGGTTGCCTTCTCAAGGGAGAGAATGGCGTCCTCCTGTTAAGGCATGGGAGTTCCCCCTTACTGCTTCCGGAAAAAAGTTTCGTCGGAGTGCAACTGCCCAAGTTGGAACCTTTCGGACATCACACTGCCTTCATTGACGCGATTCTCAGCGGTGACCGCTCTCGCGTACTTTCCCCAATCGGTTTTGCCGCACCTATGACCGAATCCATTCTACTGGGCAACGTCGCAATGCAGCGCTCGCCCGTTTCGCTCGAATGGGATGCCAAGAAGGGCCGGTTCACCAATGACGAAAGAGCAAATGCCCACGTTCATCGCTCTTACCGAAAGGGATGGAAAATCATTGAAGCCTAAACCTATGACCTTTCGTTCGCTCGCTATCCTCGCCCTCTTGTCAACTTTTTCACTTATTGGAAGGGAAAAGCTCAACGTTCTCTTCATCATATCGGATGACCTTACTGCGACCGCCTTAGGTTGTTACGGCAACACAGTCTGCAAGACACCGAACCTTGACCAATTGGCGAACGAGGGAACCCGTTTCACCAGAGCGTACTGCCAAGCCACAATCTGCGGGCCTTCGCGGGCATCCCTCATGTTCGGCTATTATCCGTATGCATCAAAGGCATCCGGATATACGAGCGGACGCAAGGAAGTGGGACCTGACAAAGATAGTTGGCCACAGTACTTTAAAAGGAAAGGCTACCACACATCGCGCATTTCGAAAGTGTTTCACATGGGCGTACCTCCGGACATCACTAAAGGGAGTGATGGGGCTGACGATGCCGAATCATGGAATGAAGCTTACAACAGCAAGGGCCCGGAAACCAAGGTTTCCGGTCTATCCGAACAGTTGTCGAATAATCCGGGAGGCTTGAAGAAAGGTACGGGGAGCAGTCAAAGTTTCAATGTCGTGGAGGCCGAGGGCGATGATCTTATTCACTCGGACGGTAAAACGGCGCAGAAAGCCATCGAGCTACTCCACAAATACAAGGAAATGGAAAAGCCATTCTTTCTGGCAGTGGGATTCGTCCGGCCACACGTTCCTTTGGTGGCTCCGAAAAAATATTTTGACGCTTACCCGCTCGCTGAAATTGTTCTGCCACCCAAAATCCCGGGAGATCAAAACGATATCCCGCAAAACCCGGCTAATCGGCGAACGACCGACAATTACAAAATGGACTTGAACCAACAGAAAGGCACGCTGCGAGCCTACTATGCATCAGTGAGTTTCGTCGATGCATTGGTCGGAAAAATTCTCGGTGCCCTTGAGACAACCGGTCAGCGCGACAATACCATCGTCATCTTCACCAGTGACCACGGTTATCATCTGGGAGAACACGATTTGTGGCAAAAGGTTAGCATACATGAAGAGTCCGCTCGAGTGCCTTTGATAATTTGCGTACCGGGAAAAAAGACTGCCGTATGTCATTCCTTGTCTGAATTGATCGATCTCTATCCAACGGTTTCGCAATTGTGCGGGTTGAAAATACCCGGAAACGTTCAGGGTAAGGACATTTCGATCATGTTCGACGATCCTACGGTGAAGGTACGTGACGCTGCCTTGTCCAGTGGAAAGGGAAGGCTACTGCGCACAGAAAAGTGGGCCTTGCTCGACTACGGAAAAAAGGGGGAACTCTACGACATGGAGAAGGATCCGAAACAGTATGAAAATCTGTTCGAGAAACCAGAATACGCTGAGACTCTGGTAATGCTCAAAGAGAAGCTGAAAGCAAAGCTAAATGAAATGGAAAAGCACGATCTATATTTAAATAAATAAAAGCTTCAATACGGAAAAAGTTCTAAAACTAGTGATCATTAGTGGGTATAAGTGATATCAAGTAAATGATTCATGTAATTATTTTGAACGGGTTTATGGGATAAAGCTATTCTTGGTAAAGAAATACTTATAAGAGTTAATCATAAGTAAATGCTGAAAAATCAGAGACTTAAAAGAAGTGTTCGATTATTTATTTATATTTTTTAATAATAATCAAGTAGACCCCAAGCGAGAAAACCAACGAAAGATTGGCAATTGTTCAATTTGATGTATAAGGGGGAAGCAATCGTTGATCTGAAGTTTTACGTAAACTCATAAAAAAGGCCTGAAAAGAATCGAACAACTGTGCCTCATTTTTCTTGTGAAAATCACAAACAAGCAAATAGTCAGGCGAATGGTCACGCGGTTTGGTGTCCTCCGCTTTTGTCTAGGCACCAACAAGTTTAGTGTTTTTCCCACAACCAAGGGGATGAATTCAGTAATCTGGAATGGCAAATGACCCCATTCGTTCGCTTCCTTTAATAATAATGATTTTCAAACTAGAATACGATAACAATAAAATACGATCTAATATTGCTATAAATGGAATAATCGCGTGCACATATAATTTCACTTATAACAAAATAATTAATTTATAATTAATTTCTGCTTTTACATAAAAGGATGATCTAAAACACTACATTTCAAAGATTTGCGTTTAGGTAAACGCCAAAATAAGTCTTTTTTTTCTAGTTTTCTATAAATATCAACCGCTCTTTTTTTGAACAGACCACTCCAGATATTTCTGTGAGACCTCTGAATCTACCGGATTGCCTACATGAAAAAGAATTCGGTATCTAAAGGTAATTTCCTCCCCTTTTCTTAGCACCATGTCTCCCGTTCCTTTTGGTTTGCCTTCAAAATTACTTACACCAAAGGGATTGGCCGCAACCAATCCATAATCTCGGGCATGCCACCATGTGGGATGCCTTGGATTCGAAGGATGATCAAAAAGAGAGATGCCGATTTCCTCTTCCTTGAGCGGCGCCCAATAGGAAATCCAGGACGCTCGTTTACCCCAGACCGATTTACCTGCTATTCCATCACTGTTGAGAGCACTTCCCTTGGCCACCTTTCCCTTGAGCCTGAATGAGGGTGCCATACGAATGCCCAAACTCCCTTCTTTCGTATCTCCAAGGGTAAGGTCATCCACGCTGGCGATGAGAGTGATCTCCAGATCAATGGCCCGGGATTCGGAATCGACTATGTTGAATGAGATTTTTCTACGATCCTGACACACGGTTTTTCCGTCAGGGTCCATCCATAGGTTGGATTCGATGAATGAATCGTTGTTCATTTCAATGAATTCCTCATGCACAATCTTTCCTTTCTTCTCTCCAACCGCCCAAAAATCGAAACCATTGACCATACCATGAGTGTACCACAAGGAGGTGTGATGGGGATGATCGGCTTCTTCGCCCTCCTTTTCCTTTTCAAAAGGATAGTTTCGGGTCATTTCATTTCCTCTTGGCCCCAATATGGGATAAAAAACGGGTTTTGCTCGATTTTCATCAGCGTATATGTACTGGGTGAACAATTGATCCCCGGCATTTACGATTAATTTACCCTTTTCTCGCAGGATCGAAATATCCGCAAGGACCCCAAGAGGTATCAGCAAGGCAATAACCAATGGACAAATTTTAGGATGCCGGAAAATAGTATGCATATTCGCTTATTTAAGGAGGTAAAAGGTGGCGTCAACGAACTATTGGACGCAGAAGTCTTTCATTACGTTCAAGACGAATTCCTTTTCTTTCGCAGGAACCTCATCCTGAAAATTTTGAAATTCCACAATCCTCTCCCGTGGAAGGAGGTAGGCGCCGCTCATCACTTGCTTTTGTACTCTGCCAATCCTTACTTCCCCATCATCCACCTTGCAATACCTTGAAGTCCCGCTTCTATGAAAACGAAAGGCCCACTCGTCAACGGCTAAACCGAAAATGAGCTCAAACGCCAATATTGCCTTTTGTTCATCGTACCAAATTGTCAGACAGGTTGTCCGATCCGCATAGCGAATTCTTTCCTCTTCCCTGACAATGGAACTGTTTCTATGTGGCTTGGGCATTGCAAAAGGCGAGTCTAAAGGCAATACTTTACGGATTAAGAGATGAAACGTTCATCACTCCAAAGCAGAATTCCGAATTGCCCCAAGGAAACCTGCGTTTTTCCCAATACCTGCGAATGGAACAAAAGGTGTATGCAGATAGGTTTGAATCTGAGCGTTGATGCAAAAAAGAAGACCATGGAAAAAGCCAAAGCCAAGGGCAACCCTAAGCAAATCAAACCTATGGCATCCTAAGGGATTTGGGTTGGTCGAGAATCTCCTTTAGGACAATCGCTTTTTTCAAGGAGTCTGAGCCACCCAAAAGTTCTTTCCTTACCCACGAGTGGTTGACTTCTTGAGAAGCTAAATTTGCTTTGGTGGGCTCCATGGAAGTTTCTCGATGCCTGTAAGATTGGCGTTGTACTTTGGTGGAGGTAAGTCGGGGTTTGGCTACCGTTTTGCTACGCTCTACGAGCGTTCGCTCGAAAAGTGGAGGTGGTTTCGCTGGAAGAGGTGGCGGTTTTGATTCGGAAATTTCTTCTTTTTCGTACGGTTGGGTAGCTTTTTCCCAGGCTTCACGGAAAACGTCTTCAATGGATGGTTCCGGGTTGCCTGAGCTTGGTTTGCCAACGGTTCCTTTGGGCTTTTCCCCCTCCTTCTTTTGGAAGAATTTTCCCACAAAAGAGGCAATCACCAAACCGATGATGATTAAGGTATCGATCGGCAACTCTGTCATTGGATAATGGTGGGCAACACGGGAAAAGAATGAAAGAGCCCTATTCGGTTCCCTTGGAAATGCTATCGCGCATCTCCGTATCCGCTTCCACGTTTCGCATGCGATAGTAGTCCATAATCCCCAAATTACCGCTGCGAAAGGCTTCGGCCATGGCAAGGGGCACTTGGGTTTGAGCTTCAACCAGCTTAGCCTGCATCTCTTCGACTTTTGCCTTGTTTTCCTGTTCGAGGGCAACCGCCGCGGCACGCCGAATCTCAGCTTGGGCTTGTGCCACTTCCTTATCGGCTGCAGCTTGGGAGGAGCGAAGAGCGGCACCCCTATTTTCGCCGAGATCAACGTCCGCAATGTCAATCGAAAGAATTTCAAAGGCCGTTCCCTGGTCCAAGCCTCTGTCCAAGACCTTTTCGGTTATGGAATTGGGGTTTTCCAAAACCACCTTGTAGTTTTCGGAGGAACCGATGGTCGAAACGATGCTTTCCCCGACCCGGGCGATGACCGTTTCCTCCTGGGCGCTGCCGACGTACCGATCCAAGTTGCTTCTCACCGTCACCCTCGCCCGTACCTTCACCTGGATGCCGTCTTTGGCGACCCCATCAATGGTGTCGCGGCCTTCGATCACGCAATCGATGACCTTTGGGTTGATGGAGGTGCGAACCGCTTCCAAGACGGATTTACTGGTTCCGCGGGTGGCAAGATCAATGGCGCAAGCACGATCCCAAGCCAATTCGATGTTCGCCTTGGATGCGGCGATAAGCGATTGGACGGTTTGCACCACGTTTCCCTCCGCAAGATAATGGGCTTCCAGTTGATCGGTTTCCAAAGGAATTCCCGCTTTGACCGCAGTGATTCTCGCATCCACGATCAGACCAACCGGAACTCCTCTCAACCTCATGGCCAAAAGAGTGGTGAAACCTACGGTCGCTTTTGCGAGGAAGGCCTTCAACCAAGTGTTGAAGAAGGAAATGATGACTAGTGAAACGACTAGTCCGATGACTGAAAGAAGGCCGAGTATTATGTATTCGATCATGATTTTAAGATGGGGTTAAGTGGTAATTGATGCAAAAGTTCGCGACAAAGGTCAATGATACACGCTGTTACTGAGGGCGAATGCGTATTCGAAAGTCGTCCATGCCGGTGACAAGGACTTTCGATCCCTTGGGCAAAAACCCTTCCTCGCAGAAGGCGTCATATTCCTTGTCACCGATCCTAACCAAACCCTCCGGATGAAGTTCGGTTATACTTTCTCCGGTTTGACCGACAATACCGGGGTCTCTTTCTTCCGAGTTGCTTGAGCCCTTCACGGTTTGAGAAAGAAACAATTTTTTGCCCAGAGGACTTTTTGAAAGCCACTTGAATTCTGCTAAGACCAGAGCAATCGCACCCAATCCTCCAAGAAGGAAAGTCAGGGAGGGAGCGAACCATCCTCCAAATTCCAAATGGGCGTGATAGGATGCGAAACAGAGTCCGGCAAAGCCCAATATGCCCAAAACGCCACCGGGAATGATGGCTTCGAAACCTATGAGTAGGTAACTGATCAAGAGAATGCCAAGAACCGTGGTCATGAATCCAGGGGTCGTACGATCAAATCGAATTCGGTGCATTTCACGACTTCGATTTTTTGTCCTTTGGGAATTTTTCCCAAAGTCGAGCGGGCATCAAATCGTTTGCCTTCGATTTCAATCTCTCCTCCCGGAAAAAGCTCGGTGACGGTGATTCCGAATTTACCCGTCAGTTTCTCCTTTTGGTTGGATGAGGTCAAAGAGGAAGGGGTGGAGAAATCAACCGATCCACCCACGGTCTCCTTGAGAATAAGACTTTGCCAAAGCGCGGTGTGCGGTAAAATTCTCAATACGATGAAACCCATGGCCAAGGCAAGGCCGACGGACTGCAGCATCTCCCAAAGCGGGGGACGAAACACCTCCATCTCCCATTCGAAATCAGGAGTGGGCCAGACGTCCACCATGGCCCAAAAGATCGAACCCACCATCAGGACAAAACCGACCAAGCCAGGCAGCAGGAGTCCGGGTGTCAGGAATACTTCAACCAGGACCAGACAGGCGCCAAGGAGAAAGAACAAAAGTTCCTCCTGACCGGCCAAACCGGCGACGTATTTGGAACCGAAAAAGATCAGCAGCAGGACCAAACCAAGAACGCCGAAGATTCCGAAACCCGGGGTCTTGAATTCCACGAAAATGCAAACCAAACCGATACTCAATATGATCGGAGCGATCCCGTTCAGCCAAAGCCCGGCTTCCTCGGCCCAATTGATTTCCATATTCACCAGCTTGTAATTTCCTTCTCCGAAACGCTCATCGAGAATCGCCTCCACATTTTCGAAGACGCCAAACCCGAGGAGGGGCGCAGGGGGATTTCCATATTCCTGACATGCTTCCCTTCCGGTCAGAGTGAGCAGTTCCCCGGGTTTTTTGATTTGCGAACCATCGGAGGCAAGAAGAGGTTGGCCGTCGATTAAAAGGCTCTCGTTCGCATCCATCATTGCCGCCATGACTTGAGAACGATAACGATAATCCCCAGCGTAATTGCGGATCTTTGCCTTTAGGTAGGAATTGATTTTCCGCTTCATGGAAGCGTCAATGTTGCCGCCTCCTCCGCTGACGGCCTCCGCGGCTCCGATCTGTGACTTGGGAGAAAAGGCAATCTCACTGGTGGCGATGGCGATGTATGCGCCGGCGGATATAGCCTCCGGATTCACGTAGGTGATGATCTTTCCCTCGAACTTCTCCAAGCTTTCGATGATTTCCTGCATGATTTCAAGAGTCACCCCCAGTTCGCCTCCCGGCGTATCCATATCCAGAATCACCACCTTTGCATCTTTCCTGATCGCGTCCTTCAGACCCCTTCTCAGAATATCCAAAATAGGTGGACCAATTTGGTCTTTGATGGGAATGACGTAGGCAAGAGCGGGCTCGGCGGACGAGCCTTCGCTTTGGTTTGCCTCTGGGGAAATGAGACTTTCGGAACTTTGGTTGGTTTCCTCCGAAAAAGCGAATCCGCAAAAGAGCGAGAGGCTCAGAGGGAGAATCCAAGCGAGTGTGAGAGAAAGCTTCATGATCGGGTTAAAATACATCTAAAGGCATTATTGGAATTGCGCAAAGAGGAAAGAACGGTCAGTTGGTTATATCATGGAACAGGTGGAATACCAAAACCAGGTGATGAGAAGGTGGGACGTGGGACCGTCGACTTTCCTTGCCTGTCCGGAAAAGGGGGCTCGGCTTCTCAATTGGCATCTGAACATGGGGGACGGTTCGGTACGTGACGTCGTGCATTGGCCGGAAGACAACCAAGAAGCGGATTTGTCGAAAGTGCATGGGGGTATTCCCATTCTCTTTCCCTTTGCCGGCAAATGCTATCTAGAGGGAAGGGAAGATTGCTGGAGAACCAACCTGGGCGAGCGCAAAGCCATGCCCATGCATGGTTTCGCCAAGGACGCACGGTTTGAGATTCGTTCCATCGATCAATCCGGTTTTGAAGTGGAAATGGTCCAGACCGAGGAAATGAAGGCATATTATCCTTTCGATTACACCTTCACGATCATCTACCATTTCCTCGACCTTGCCTTGCAAATAAGTCTTGTTTTGGAAAACGAGGGTAGGGAACCGATCCCATGGTCTGGAGGTTTGCACCCTTATTTTCAAGTTCCCTGGAGAAAGGATCTTTCCCTTTCCGATCACACTCTGGGAATCGATGCCAGAAAAAACATGCAATACCAAGAAGGCGGGATGATTGCCAAACGAGCGAACCTTCCGAATCCTCAGACTTTGGACGATCCCGAGCTGATCAATTGCATATTTTATGAACTTGCCCAACCGAAGGGAGAAATTTCCCTTCTCAATGGCGAAGAAACTCTACGGGTCTCCGAGGTGGGGGGAGCGGAAGTCGGATCTCGGCTAACCTTCGTTTCCTGGACGCAACCAAATGCTCCCTACTTTTGCCTGGAACCATGGATGTCTCCGCCCAATGCTCCGGAAAACAAAACCGTTCGGAAGGTTGCTCCGGCGGCCCGAGACGAATTCACCATAGAAATTGACTTAGCCTAGAGGCGAGAGCATTTCCTCTGCCTTGACCTGGGACGGGAAGCCTTCCAAAACCTCATCCCAAAAGCGTATGCGAGCCTCAATGCTGGCGATTGCCTGTTGTACAATCTCTTTTTCAACGGTAGGCTTGTCCTTGCACAGGTTTTCCAAAAGGCGAAGAGCCATCGGACCATGATGTTCCTCGTCCAAATGGGTATGTCTTTCCAAATAGTAGTGGAAAACGGGTGCCTGTTCGTTGGATATTTCCGAATCCTCGAGGATTCTCTTAAACATCAGGGGAACGATTGATTCCCTGCCAATGGCAAAGGAAGCGGCCACTTCGTGAGTCTTGCCACGCTCGATCAGTTCAAAGGTGTGACCCATAAAGGTTTTCGAAGAGGGAGGGATTTCGGGCAAAGTCAAAGAGTCGTCGAGACCTTGCTTCCCGAGAACGGACAAGAACTCGTCCATTGCCTTGGTTGAGGCACCCACCTCCTTCATCGCCTCCAGATAAATCTCAAAATGGCTCGAATACCGAACTCCTTCGGTCTTATCCAAAGTCTCGTCGGATTCCTCCTCCATGACAATCTCATTGACGAAACGGGCCACATTGCCGTCTCCACTTGGTACCCAGGGGGAACCAGTGGGAACCAAATCCTGCTGAAGCTTTTTGAGCAATGACATGAAATCCCAAACCGCAAAAACGTGGCATTCCATAAAAACCTTCAATTCCTCGACGGTATTGATTCGTGAAAAGATCGGATGACGTTCCAATCGATTCTTTGCGTCACTCAAAGAGTCTAAGTTCATATGTGAATATCTATTTCCAAATGATGGTTAAGCCAAAACAAAACTTCGTTCAATGGCACTCCCGCTGGGAGTCGAACCCAGATCTTCGGTTCCGGAGACCAATGTTCTATCCATTGAACTACAGGAGCATATCTACAGACATTTGTAATAATAAAGGGTAGGGCGGAGGGTCAAACGCAATAGCTTTGATTTTTTTTCGATAGGGGTTGACAAGTGATTCATTATTTGTTGAGATTGAGTCTCAATAACGACAAGTCACCCCATATTTGGCTTGCCCACTGAGACTGAGTCTCATCCTCAAAACACAAACAATAAAACAAACATGAATACATATAAGAAACTTGGCGCCGGCCTGATGGCCACCTTGGCGCTATCGCTCTCCTCGCTTGGAGACGATCACAGTAAGCCCGAACTTTCTCCATTGAACGTTGTGGGTTCTAACGCGGACGCTCCTGCAATGACCTCAGGACTCAAAGCATCGATGTCCGTAGACAATTCTCCAAAGAGTTTGTCTATTATGTCTGCTGATCAAATCAAGGCTCAGGGCCTGAAAAGTGTTGGAGACATCATTGACTACACTCCCGGTGTTAATAATTCCCAAGGTGAAGGCCACCGTGATGCAGCAGTCATTCGAGGCATGCGCACCACACAGGACTTTTACCGCGACGGCGTTCGTGATGATGTTCAGTATTATCGTCCCCTATACAATGTGGAGCAGGTTGAAATTATTCGCGGACCCGATGCACTTCTTTCAGGATTTGGTGGTGCTTATGGCATTATCAATCGCGTATCCAAAAAGGGAGTAATCGGAGAAGACTTCACTACTCTTAGCGGCAGTGTTGATACTTTCGGCGAGCACAATGTTCAGCTTGACAAGAACATGCAACTCAATGACAGCACTGCTCTTCGGGTCAATGTTTTCGGAGAAAACTTGGAAAATCATCGTGATTTTTATTATGGTGATGGTTTCGGTGTAAATCCAACTCTAAAGTATAACTTGGGTGATGGTTCTACGCTCGACCTTTCCTATGAATATCTCGATCAAGAGCGCTTTATTGATCGCGGCATCCCAACAGGTGCAGACAACAAACCCGTAGAGTCATTGAAAGATATTGTTTTTGGAGACCCCTCTGAAAACTTTTCGACACACGAAGCTCATATTCTTCGAGCTATTTTCGAGCATCAAGCGACAGAGAATCTCACTGGTCGTCTTGCAGCCAGTCACAGTCACCACGATAAGCTTTATCAAAACTTCTATGTTCCGGATAGTTGGGGCGCTGCAAAAACGAATGGTTATGACAGTGTTAATGGAACCGTTGCACTTGATGGTTATGTTGACACAACCAAACGCAAAACATCCATAATCTCTTATGACTTAAATGGTGCATTCGAAACGGGTAACATATCTCACAACATAGTTGCTGGGGTCGAATACTTAGATACGGATAACGACAATGATCGTTATCATGCAAATTGGATTCGATCAGATACAAATGATGTCTCTTTCGGTGACTATGACACTGATATATTCAGCATTGCAGGATTTCCAGGAAATCTTGCAGGCGGAGTAGGCACAACAGCTGATGGAAACACCACAACAAATTATTACACGGGTGCGAATCGTAAACGAGCAGATATGACTTTTGCTGACATTGAAGTCTTGTCTTTTTACCTCAACGATGAAATCTCTCTTACGGATTCTTTGGAGCTCGTTGTTGGAGCTCGCTTTGACAGTATGGACATCGATGTATCTGGAACCTCAACGGGTTCCGACTCCGATGATACCGTCTCTCCAAGAGTTGGCTTAATTTTTGATGTAAACGAGCAATTTTCACTATACGCTAGCTACAGTGAAACCTTTGCTCCAAGAGGAGGTGACCAGTATGCTAAGCTTCAGGATGAGAACGATACTCGATTTGATCCTGACAGTTTTGAAAACATGGAGTTTGGATTGAAATACGATCTGCCTATGGGTCTCCAATTCACTGCTTCTTATTTCGAAATTGAAGCAAATAGGCCTGAAGAAGATGGAGCCGGTGGTAGTTATCTAGAAACGTCGGACACTACAGGTTTTGAATTACAACTTACTGGGTCCGTTACGGATAGGTGGTTCATAAGCGCTGGATACACTAGTTTGGATGCAAAAGACGATGATGGTGATCGTCTTCGTGAAGCACCAGAAGATATGTTTTCGATTTGGAACAACTTCGCTGTTTCTGACAAACTTGCTCTTAATCTGGGAATCATACATCAAGGCGAAAGTCTCACGAAGACAGGTGGTACCGCGACTCTTCCTGAATATACTCGTATTGATGTGGGCGCGTCTTATCTATTATCCGAAAACACTCGTTTTCAAGTGAATGTAGAAAAT